>Ga0210059_1001588_pt1 | contig 34537 bp, 22 predicted proteins | sample Ectturendosymbi2_FD_188042 | JGI IMG/M metagenome (GOLD analysis project Ga0210059, IMG submission 188042) | Ecteinascidia turbinata endosymbiont from Florida, USA - Sample 2 (SPAdes) (version 2) | ecosystem: Host-associated > Tunicates > Ascidians > Unclassified | place: Key West, Florida... | reverse complement strand
CGCAGATTTTCTTAGCAGTGACTGGTTTATGAGGCTCTGGGAAGGTCAGCCTTTTAGCTTCGAAAACATTTTTTAGTAATGCATTTGCAACTAGCCACAGTTCGTGTGTTTTTCTTTACTTGTTTTCAAGTGCCAACATTTCGCCTGAAAGATTTGTCTTACATTTGCAGGACTGATGATGCGTTGGAAAACGCGAAACTAGTTTCCCCGTCAATAAACTGTGACTGATTTACTTGCCGCCATCTTTGTGGCCTTTAACTATGAAGATAGATACGCTTGCAAGTTATAATCGTCGCAGAAGAATGAAAGCAGAAAGCAGGCAGATTCCTCAGAAGCTTGCCGCAAGGCTAAAGTTTGTTTACTGACACATACTACGTAACAGTCGCGTTCAATCTAAACGCGTCTTCGCGCGAAAAAATGTCGCCTTCGCTTTGCGTTCGCTTCGCGTCTGGTAAATCCGGCCTTATACATGCGTAGTGGGCGAAAGGTCTGCAAAAGTGGTGAGGTGGTTTCTGGATCCAGACGATAATCTTGATTCTCACCAAAACTTAATTACTGCTTTTTGGCCCATTTGCAATGTTCCTTGCAAGTTGCATGCAAATTCATTCCGTGGTATAAGTCGACAAATTAACAAGCAAAAAGTATGCGAAAACAGTTAATCCCGTTTGCGCAGGTAATAATTTTGTTGTGAAATATCAAGCTCTAGGAAACACAACACCCCCCTTTCGTACGCCCTTGGACGCTTCCCCTCCTGCTTCCACAAATAGGTTATAACATACTCTGCGACCTGTGAGTGTGGCGCAGAAGAACAAACCGTCGACTATGTTGTCCTCCAATGTCCAATTCATCGACCCCCTCATAGACAGCACAGCCTGACGATTCTGGACGATGAGACAATCCAATGGTTGCTCAACACCTGCCGCCAGATCTAATGAAGTCAAGCAGTGGTTAGAAGAACTGGTTCAAAAGATGAAGAAGAAGAAGCGTCAGTGTTCTATGTTTGATCTGTAATAAACACGTTTTCCGTATTTAAGGAATAAAAACTCTGCAGAAATATCAACTGATCTGGTAAAAAGTTTAAACTAACAACAAACCGTCTTTAACATAAATTTATCTTGACAATGCAACACCACATAGGCAAGTTTATGAAGAACAGACGACAAACGAAACATTTTATCTTAACTATTTTAAAAGTTGGGAATTTCAATAGATACATTTTGTGGTTCTGTGAAATGGTGAATTATTTAATTTGGCTTTCTGCACAGAAAAGTTTGCCCAATACTGGACGAAAGCATTTGAGAGCGTCTCAGCGGCTTTGTGCGTGAAAATTCCACAGCTGAAACCAGTGATCTCAGTTTCCTGAGTTATGTATTTTAACACAAATAATGAGGTGCCCGTGGAAATAGGATCCATGCTGCGATAATATTTTTTGATACGGAAATTAACTTCGTCTAACCTTTTCAGGAACACGTCATGATGTTTTTCCCTGAAGAATCCAAGGAAATGGCCTGGTTGTGCTTAATAAAACACATATTATGTTGGTGGATATAATTTATTTATAAGTCTTAATCTGAGCAATAGTCTATACAAGATCCATGACACTTCGTCAAGTTCCCCAAATTGTCGCCATTGCTTCTGGAGGCAATTTTCCTCAATTTTTATTTATGCAAAATTGATTTTTGCAAAGTTGAAGCAATAAAGATTGCAAAAATATCCCGAGCCCTTCGCAAGGGCTTGCCTTTGTTAATAGCTTACCTTTGTTAATAGCAATTGCTTATTAGATAAGTTGAGACCAGACGAGTGTGCTTTCAAAATGCAAGAAAGCACAGTAACCACAGTTAGTAAAAATTCTTACTTGTATGAGGCTACGAGTATCCTGTTTTTCATTGTCAAGAAAATGTCGCGTTGTCATCAGGCACAAAGATCTTGTAATTCTTATCATTTCCAATAATCGAAATATATTTTCTCTCAACCACTAACCCGACATCATCTTGTTTCTACTCTCCTGAAGCACTTATTGTGAAGTTGAAAATTCGATTGCAACGAGTTGCTTCTTAAATTGGTGATCCATCAAAAAAGCAAAATAGTAACGAATTGTTTGCAACAAGGCATGTACGCTTTCATCAAATATGCTTTGTCCTACGCAGAACCTCAGTGATGAAATGTATGCTTCCGTAAGTTTACTCTATTTTGTACCCATAGCCATAATTGAGGTACAAATTCTCTGATCTGCTTCAGGGGCGGATCCAGAGAAGGCGATTTGGACGATCGCCCTCCCCTTGAAACCTGCGAAAGTAACTTTATTCACCATGAATTTGTACAATCTAGAAAACAGCATTCGCGATGTAAGACCATTTTTGCCGTTCACTGTTTTGTCACAACAGAGTTGCGAAGTATACTTCATCTCTTACGGTAGTGAACCCGTAAGCTAAGGAAGCTTGACTACCAAATATTACTGAAATTGCCCCCCCCCCCCTAGCGTCCCTGGCTGGATCCGCCCTTGCTCTGCTTATATCTTAGTTTCCCCACAGTGTTTCCATTATGTTCATTATTAGTTGCAGAAATCCCCTGTAGATTATTTGTTAAGCTTCAGATCAGGGTGATATGCCATTCAAGTAGTAATCAGCATCACGAATTGTACTTAAAAGTTGAAAAATTAAAAAATAGGCTTGACAGAAATTTGTTTCGTAAGTGTAATCTGATTTTTCCACATGAGCGCATCACATACGTTCGTTACAGGAAAGCCGTTTGAGTTGCACAAACTCAGTAAAAAGCAAGTATACCTTCGGTACACACACTCAGTTCTCGTTTCTATGTTTATCTCTTTCACAAAAACTGCATCTGTCGCGACTCAAGGTTACAAACTAAGTATATTTATGAACAACAACTCGCAATACAATTTGGTAAATATCAAAGAAGAATGAACCGCTTTTCATATCGTTAAGGTAAAAAGCACAGACCGCACTGAACTCTTAAAATGCTTCTTTGGTGTTCGTCAGATTCCAGTAACTATTCACATGCGCACTACACTGAACACGTTTACTGATGATCAGTTAAAACAAACGTTTGTTCATTAACGAGTTTGACTGGAAAATGCGTTATTTCAAGCAGTAAATGGAGTATAAATTTTTTTAATGTTTTTGCGTACGTTGAAACGATATACACAAGATAAGCGTCTGATGATCTGGTCAGTATGGCTGATACGACCAATGTTGTTGACTACTCATAAAAGCAACCGCAGGTAAATTCGCCAGCTTACTTTTCCAGAAAGGGATACAAGAAACAACAGAAAAAAGTAATTTCTATGATTGGAAGAATTGCTTTGTTATCCTCACCCTAAAAATCGAAAAGGCACATATTTTGTTTGGATGAAATTTGTTATAATGCGCGTATGACTGATAAAGCATTCCCACACGCAAATGAAATTGTTGCATAATTGCTAATTGTCGGTAACTACATTGCATTAATTTGCTATTAACCAAAACAAAATGCTCTAGTCCCGACTTAGGTGCAACATCGTTGCTGCCATGCTTACAGTTTTTTCTCGCAAGGCTATGGTCGCACGGAAAGAGTGTAAAATGTGTTGGGTCTTCTCATTCGAACACGATCTAGTAAGTTATTTCGCGGCTCGAGTCACAGATGTATTTCTGGTGTGGAATAAATATACGTTTTGAACCTTGATTACTTGAAAAACGTGGTACCTGGACGGATTGAATCAAAAACTCTCAGAGAACGTACCGAATCTAATCAAAAAGTTTGCAATTTCGTATACCCACTTCAAAACAAAAAATCACGTTGTGAACAGAGTTGATAGCACACAAGAAACCACAAAAATGAAAACATCAAGGAAACGCCATCACCTTACGTCCTTATGTGGGACAAACAGCTTTTCGTTGTATTCGGGTCGAGTTCGGCAGCGTGATCACGATCCCATGCTGTCATTGGTGCAGTTATTTGCACAATCTCCTTGTACAACATGTCGATAGCATGGTCTTATACCACATTCTGATCAAGATTAATCACCAATATGTTGTTTTTCCATCGGGTCTAAGCAACCGCTTATCGCTTGTAAAGTAAATGGGACATCATTCGAACCCGGTGGCCAAGGCAGATACTGTAATGTAAAGTTCTTGCTTCTTACAAGGCAATAATATGTGACACAGTTGATAGGGCATGCGAAATCATTGCGAGATTGTTTCGCTATACGTCGGCGTACGAATGAAAACGTATTCAGTTATCATTACACAAAGATGTGTAGCAGTTTTTAAGTTCATAACTCATTTTAGGTGGGATTTCACCCATACCACCACGTCATAACGAGGGTCGATTGATGAGAGAAAATGGTGCGAGATGGTTATTTCTTTCTAATCACCAGATACATTGAAATTTAAAAAGGTCTCCGTGTTGAATTTCATTTTGTAACTGGAACTATTGTCTGCATACTTTAAGTGTATCCTTCATTGCCCTTCGGGGGCAAGTTATTTTTTACTTGTGTTTTGGATTGCTTACCTTACTTTGCTATTTCATGTTGGTAGCTTTCAAAGGACGACAGGGGTCCTTACAATTCAAACGAAGCGTTGGATTTCGGATACAGTTGCGTTTCTCTGAGTGAGATCTTTTCTTATTGCGGAGGGAAATAGAGCATTAACACTACTTCCATGCCTTGCGCACGGCACTATCTTATACCACAGTACGTTACTTCGTTCTGCAGCGCTTTAGACGGGTGTATGTTTGCATGGTAAATTAACTGCGATGCAAAACTATCCATTTTTATGTTCGAGTTGCCCCTTAAATGTCACGAAACACACGAAGAAGATAATTTATTCCTAGTTCAGAAGAAGTACTGTATTACAGTTATTAGCTTTTCATGGTAGTGATGAAGAAGCTTTGTTGGAAATCAATGAAGAAGACGAAGTATTGTTAGCTGAATGCTTTCCTGAAAGGAGATCTAAAGATTAGTGAAATTGTTGATCGTACGGTATCAGCGGAGAAACGCACTGCCAATCCTGATTCGTCAGAGACAATGATTTGTGCGTGTTTTCGCTGGGCTAAGATCTTCTCAAAAGTTGTACAGTCTGACGAGAAGCCACTAGATAACAATGCTGGAGAATGGGGGAAGTTATGATTCATTACGACTCTTTGCCGTTCCCAGCTATAGTTTTTCTGATGTTTGTAAGTTAGATGAGTTGACCAATGACATCTTGGAACCCCAATCCACACTGTACATGGTTTCAAAAGGGAGGCCGTTTGAATTTGAAAAAGAAGTAACATCTTACTATCTTATTTAAGATGATGTTTAGGTTGGGATGCACAAAAGTAAAAAGGAATACTAGAATAACCTCTGGCAAAGTTTTCAGACTCTTTGTTTGAGAAAAATACCCTGACGTTGTTTTACAAATCAGCCGCAACGCAGGTTGGTTCTTCGAGCAAACAAGCCATTTCATGATTGTTTGTAAAACAAGCACTGCTGTCATCGAAGCACAGGCCAAGCAGCCGTTGGCGTACTGTCTGTCTTGCTATTTTTGTTAAACTTTTTATTCCAATACTTCTTAAGGCCTTGGAATTATTCATTCAAACGGGATTTTTTTGCTTGAATCCATTGAAGTTGGTTGAACCCAATGTAATTCTTGTCAGCGAAATATTCAGTGGCTTTGCAGATGCAATCAAATACGCAGTGACTTTGTTTCATGAAGTTCCAATGCAGTGAACACCTGCGTATGAGACAGAAGTTGTATCGTGTGCCCGAACGCGCGGCTTATATAATTCACTTATTCGTGAGTATTTCTCCAGACGTAGTTTCGTTGTAGAGCCGATTCCACCTTTAAACATAAACAAAGTATCAAGCCTTTTTGTCTTGATACTTCTTATTTAAATTTCGACAAAATTTGAAATTTGAAAGTAAAGGAGTCTGACGGTGTATATCATTGAATTTATACGGTTGTCAACAACATCCTACATTCTTCATCTCAATCTTTTAGTAATATGCACAAGCTCAGCATCCTATATGAAAATAGTGAAGACGTTATGCAATGGGTATCGAAATGATTTAGCAACAAAATTTAAATATGCTCCACGATGGTAGTGCTAGCTTCATCAACACTTCTCATTTAAAAATAACTTTCAGAATAATATGGAAAATTTAGTAATAAAAACTGCCAAAACTGCGTTTTTTACAGTTGCATGTTGCTTAGTTTGGAAGACCTAAAACTTAGATAAGAAAATGATTCTGATCACTTCAAAATTAATAAAAAACTCCACAGAGAACGGTTTCGCCAACTGCTTTTAAAATGATGTTAGCAACTGCAGAGTTTGGAGGTGCTAAGCGCCTGAAAACCCTGCAGCCGTGTTATCAGAAAGTAGTGTACATTTTGCTTGTTACTCTTTAACCAGCGTAGCTCACGAAGCTTGGGCTTTTTTTCGCTTGGCACATTTTCAAGTGTACGTTTTGAACATGGACCCGACGATTGCCTCAAGTTTTTTCGGTGCAGTGGATCTTGCTGTTTTTATAGGTATGTTCATTTGTAACTGCAAATTTCAATCTGCTATAGATGCTATTAGAAACGTATCTGATTTATAACAGCATGTATGCTGCTAAAATCAATTAGATAAGAGCAAATCTGGTGTAGAAACTGAGCAACTGAAAATACGATTTATTTTCGAAAATGTGTTGATAGCCCAACAATTTTGTAAATTGTGTAGAATGCAACGATTTTTGTGATTACGTTTTTATGCATTTTATTACGTTGTATTACTGAATTTATAACGCTTAACAAGTCAGCTGGGACCAAAGCTAGAACTACAAAAGTTCATTTTGCACACATTTAGGATTAGGTTAAAAGTGTTGTGATGGTTCAAGGTAATTTTACGAGTTTACATCAAGCATTCAATTTTCGAAACTTCATCGAAATATTACAACAACAAGTTTTTCTTTCTTCCTCTCTCTGAATAAAATGGAAATCCCTTTTTGTTATACATCTGCTCTAAAACTTTTTTTGCAACATTTGTTTAAATGAATATTGTATGACTTTCAAGTTGGTATTTCAAATTTAGGATTACTTTCTCTTTCTTTAATCATTGGAGGCTACTATGCTGTTAAAGACAGGAAAGCAAACAACACAGAGTCCTACTACTTTGGTCAAAGGTCCATGGCCCCGGTGAGTTGAACAACTGCTGGTTATCTTAAATATGCACATTGCCTGAGTAGCTGTTGGCGCATACAGTACATGGTCGAAACATTGAAATTGCAATATGTTTTCTTTTACAAATGTATGTTCATTGCCTGAAGTGTAGGATCCTCTGTAAGAACTTTATCGTGAATAAGTGCCAAGATTGCAGCAATATTGGCACTTGAATTCGGCGTTAGAATGAAACTGGTGTTAAAAATGACACTCCCCAAAAAGATTACAGCAAAACAGCAAAGAGGTAAGGAAACGTTGGAGCATTGTCAACTTGCTGTGTTCTTTCATAGAACAATCATTAGATTTCTATGGAGCAGAAAGTTTGCGTGGTAGGCAGAAGCTCCGACAATGCGCATAGTTAAGTAATGTATATCACTTTGTTATTTTCCAGATATGTCTCTTCCCTGTTTGCCTTGTCATTCACGCAATTTTTCGCAGATTTGAAATGAAAGATTAGAAGGGTTTTGCTGCTTTGTTTCCAGAACAAATTTCAACTGTAACAGGGTTTTTCAATTTTACAAGGTAGTTTTATAGTGATTTAAGTTATATTTGCAAATCAAATTATTCCTTGCCAGGCGGCACAAATGACATTCAAATTTTTTCCTTTTCACATAAATGCAAATAAAAGTATGTTTCAATTGCTTTACATCTCCTTCGCCTTGTTGACTTCTGCCGTACTGGAAATTGCAGGTTCCGGTTGGACTATCCATCTCTGTTACATTTATGTCAGCCTTAACCGTTATTGGTTATCCGGTGCAAGCTTATGGATATGGTTCTGTTACACTTTGGTACGCTCTTGTAACGATCATTCCAAATTTTGTCGCTTGCGTATACTACATTCCTTTGATTCACCGACTAAATCTTTCTTCCATTTATGCAGTAAGTACCAACAATATACATAATTTGTTCAGTTTTTAGTTAAATGCCATTCTACACCTGTAGCCACTGCTCTTCACTAACTTTCAAGGTATGAAAATGCATCAATTACTCTTTCGAACGGAGAGAAATTAGAGTATATTTTGATTGTAATCATTGACACTCATTTCTGATGGCACTACTTTAATCACTACAAGTAGTCATACCTTTTGCATACTTCGACATGTGTCAAAAGGAAACTTTAAGTTTGTGAAATTTCTAGGAGTTGTTATCACGGCTCAGTGAAAATAGCATTACCCATTTGACAAACGCTCTACTTCATACCTCGTCATCATGGAGAGAAAATTACAGTGAGCTGCCAATATTGGAGTTACTAGTGCAAGATACAGTAGTTTCATATAATGTATGGACCCATTACTTGTATTTAAAAATCTACCTTGTTCCGATGTTTGAAGGCACTTTTTTGCTCTACTGCAGTAATCACTCCATGAATAATGAAAACCTATCAAGCAAGATCAGACTGTTGGTGAAACGTGTCTCAAATTTTATCTCTGGTTGATTTTATACGCGCATAGATTATCTAAAATATTCTAAAGACTGAAAATGTGACAGTCATCGATATTTTTTCAAAATTACTGTCAGGGAATCTAACAAATTTATCCACCATAGAAACGAAAAAAATGGTACATCAAAATTTAAATCACTCATTTAAATCATTAGTTGTTGCCTTATTGTTTCCTATAAAGTACCTCACTGTTCAATCATGTTTCATTGTAAAATAACAGAGGTCATCTAAACATTTTCAGTCGTCCCCGCTTTGGCGTTAGTCATTGATACTCACACCTCGCCTAACCTTACAATCAAATCCAAAAAACAGAACAACAATTTATTTGCCATTAAACTGCTTTTCAGTAATATGCCTCTGCCGTACTCTCGCGCCTCTTGTGAATATTTCACGCTCCCATTTCAAGAAACCAGGACCTAATCAATCAAAAACATTAATATCGAATCAAATTCAAACGCAAAATTTCAATCAGTTTGAAAAAGCGAAAATATTTACTAGAACCAATGTCTGTATGTTATTTTGCTTAGCCTGTCAAACAAATTGGTGTGATACGCATGAAAACACTGCCTTGTCACACAAGCTATTGCCTTGATCTTTTTAGTATTTGGAACGTCGATTCGACAAACGCATTCGTTATTTTGAGTCAGCTCTTCAGGTTACTTCAACAGTAAGTACATTGAGTTGGTGTTTAGCAATTATTACTGCATTTGTACTTTTATCGTATGCTGATTATAAAAGCCCATCAAATTTTAAAACATTGCTTTTGCTGAAACAAAAAAAAGTATTTGGATTGCAATCCATGTAACTTATGCAGAGCTGTCCAATTCACATCTACTTATTAACAGAAAAAATATTTTTGAATAAAAAATACCAAGCGAGTATTATCCTAAGACTGCAAGACGAAAAATTTCCGGGATCATTGTTCCGTCGGTGGAGACGATTTTCAAATGCTGCAAGACGTTTTTCGAATTTCTATCGATGCGAATTAATTTTAAAATACTGAAACACTAATCTTGTGTTTCAAAGTAAATTGGTTTCGTGTTTGCAGCTATCCAACAAGGTCATATTTTGCATCATTCATAGCGTTGTTCTCAACGTTTCCAAAGTGTCACGTGAAGTGTTTCCGACTCACAGGAAGTTGCTAATGCATTTTACAAGATTGGCTCGTGGAAGAGTGCTGAATGGTCTTTAGTTTTACTAGTATGTGTAACATAGAATCATTAGCAGCTGTTTTGGTACTCGAAGTTGGTTCTTCCCAACATAGGTAACCAGCCGTTGTTTATTTGACCGAATTGCTTTGGTTTAGGCAACTTCACTGTCAACCAAGATAAGTGGAATCATCAGCAATCGCCCTATACGGGCGGGCGATAAAAGTCCTTGACAGGAAAAGCTTTACTCAGTCATAAGTTATTAAACCAATCGTGATTGGACACAATAAATCATTTACGTTTAATGAGAGCATTCGTCACCCAGGGTAACATAATGATTTTATGCAATATCATTGCCCATAAATCCTTTGCCTATATCGTAGACGGAGTAATACAATTATCAACTTTAGATCTAAGACAGTACGTGATCCGCCTGCCCTTGACGCAAACTGAGTGAATGCAAGTTTACCTCTAGCCACTTTTGGCCATGTGCAAGCAGAGATGTTCTCGAATTACAATCATCACTTTAGTGGATATAGTGTTGAATCAAAGGACCTCCCCTGCTGTACCTCCTCCATGTTGACGTATCGTTGCGCGTTTGCCTCGAAATCGTAATTCGTCCTGGCGAGGTTAAAGATTTGTAGCGGTTACTTTTCACACTTCTGCCACATACTACGTCAAGATAGTTTTAATATTCGTTTTGGCGCCAAACCACTCTCAGTGAAACACGTACAGATACCCCAGTCATCAAACACATGATCACTTACTTGACTTTTTTTCATAATTATTTAAGGTGATTTTTGCATTTGTACGTGGTAAAACTGGGGATGTAGTACACACAAACAAAATTCTGACACGTTTCTTTCTAAATTGGTGTTTGCAAAGATCACGTCACGAAAGCAATGGACCGATGATTAAACTTTTACCTGATAAGAAACGATTTACATTGTAATCTGTGGCTGACGTAAGCGAAACTGTTTTAATTACTGAAAGCAGATTCTTTCACTGTCTCGGCGCTAAATATGCGATTTCTTAATGGAAATATCTTCTTTGCTACATATCTAACTTCATTCACTCTAAAATCTGTGCATATAAGTTATTTCATGTCAGTCTCACAACTCCTTGGGGAATTTTTATGGTGTTTGTTTTAAAGCAATGTTTCGTGTGAATTAATACAGGTTGTTTGTACATGAACAAAAGAGTTAGCCTACAGTTGAAAGTGCTATTTATTGTTAAAACAGAAGAGCAACAACGATTCTTTCTTTGTCGTAGATTTTGTACCTTGGATCAAACATTTACCTGCCAGCTCTGGCTCTGAGCGCCGTCACGCCAATAAACTTGACATGGACAGTGGTATCCACCAGTGCTGTATGCATTATCTACACCACACTGGTAAATATACAGCACTTGTTTCACAATATTGCAAAGTTTCCTGTGTATCGTTTGCTTCAGTTGTTGTTTCGTGGCCAATTTTCATCTATTGCCAATAACCTTCGTTTTCTTCAAATCGATTTTTTATAAAGTTGTAAAAGTATGGTTGATAAGGTTTCAGAGATTTATGAAGCAATTTCATATCCTCGAATTACTGCTGATGTTGATTTTAGTTAAAATCTGTAAACGGGCCTCATTTTGAAGTCGGAACGGGGCCCGAGCCCGAAATTACAATCCCGAACAGAGTTGTAAATGGGCTTCATTTTAGAACCCGGCCCGAGCCCGACATTTTTTTCGAAGCCCGATTTAGGCTCGAAAACTAATTTCACTGATGGAGCCAAGATATGCGCAATTGTAGGGTATGAAAAGGCGTAGGTTACGGGTATAGCTGCACGTACACGCTTTTATCACAACCGAAATAGCAACCACCTTGACCAAAACATTGGCTTAAACAAGCACAAATTTAGCTTGTTAGTCAACAATAATATTGTAGAATGCAATGTCTCAAGCAAAAAAGAAACCATTACGAAACCATCCACGATGGGGCAATAGCCTAGGTAACGAAATTTACGATAACTAGATCCATTTAAAGTCATAAAAGTTATATTTTTTCTGTGCTTCAGCAAGCTATGAAACGAATTTTTAAACAAAATACGTACTGCTACGAAGTCTATAACAAATGTTGTAAAGTCATAAAAAGTCATATTTTCCATGTCATAAAGTCATATTTTGCATATTTTCAACCTAATTCAATAAGGAAACTAACAATCTGAAAATATCAAGTGGAACTACTATATCGCTAGGTCTAAGCTCCATCCTGCAAATTGAACCCAGTTGGGCACCCTGCAAATGCTGGCAGAGACGTAGGTGAACCAAGTTACTTGAATGAAATTTAATGCACTGCCTGAAAATGTATGTTCTTGCTGCCACAAAGAAGTAAGCCAATGTCCATGCATCTTTTCAATCGGGTTCAAACCAAACTATATGTTTTGGTCATGCTTTGAGCTGTGCGTTTCAGTGGGTCTTCAACAAACCATGGGGCCATACCATCTCTTATGCCTATTTTCGCTGGTAATTTTTCTTTGTGCAGTAGTTGTGTATGTTCTAGCTCAGTCATTTTCGTTCCGTCATATAAAGTCATATTTTCTCAAAAATAAAGTCATATCATCAATTTTTTTAGGTCACAAAACTGGCCCTATCGATAACGCTGTAGGTATGAAAAGCTGGTTTGTAGGCCATGGTTAACAAGGCAAGAATCGCGTGGTTGTTCTTTTCGATGCAACGCCACCGCGTACTAATTTCCTCATGGCTGTTGCCTTCTCAAAAAGAGTTTGGAGACTAATCCGAACAAAGAACAAAATAACGCAGCTGTATTTGCAAATAGAATTAGCTGAAGAAAAATCACAATCACTTCACTCACAGAAGTCATTCCTGGGAACACAACAAATGTTTGTCACAAAAGAAAAAAATCATTACTTTGAATGTTTCACAAAAGTTTTGTGTGCAGGTCCGAAACATTTTGACAAACTTAAGCCCGAATCCGGCCCGACCCGAAAAGACCGGTCCACTTATAACTCTGATCCCGAATCCAGCCTAAACCCGATATTTGTTTTTGAAGTCCGAATCAGGACCGAAAGTCAAATTACCGAGTTGTTTAATATGCGCAATTGCAGGATATTGTTGGCATAGCAAATCAAATATGACAAAATTATTACAACTACTGTAATCGTTGTTTGTTGAAGATTTAATCAACTCCATTGCTCAAACAGTGGCTGGTGACAAAAGCGCCCTTCGCTCAAACAGTGGCTGGTGACAAAAGCGCCCAAAAATTGTATGCAGGCCCGAAATCGGTCCAAAACAGTTTGACAAACTTAATCCAAAACCCAGCCCGAAACCCGCCTTGATCCGAAAAGCCCGGTCCGACTTGCAACTGTGTGTTGATTTGAACAAGCTCAGCGATATCATGCCTGCAATATGCCTGTATAGTGATTATGATCTTTGCTACAACTGCAAATGTTTTTTATAATGTAATGGCACCTATTCAAGGTTACATTGCAGGAGGAAAATATCAGTTTTACCAGCTTGCTATAAATACCAAGTTCTTTCAAAAATGAAAAAGAATTATACAGTGTTTTCAGCTAAGACATTATCGCACGGGCAACTGCACACCGGTCCGGGACAGGAAAGACATTATGGTCGTCATTGCATGACTTTTGTTACAACAATTTGCTGTTGATTAAAGTTCCGTAGTTAATTAGCGCCACAAGTAGCCTAATTGACAAATATTTGACTTTAAGAGAAATGGTGGTCGCGGCTTTCTCAGAATGTATGCCGATCGCGCAATGAGATCCATAGTAGACTAGGACAAGGACGAATGTAAAACATCGCCTTGCAAGAATCAATAAATAAAAGAGACTTGTCAAGAGGTACTGTATATTGTAATCTGATGATGGCAATCGTAAGACTAGACAGCTAAAAGTCAACTTTGTATAAGCTATCTGTGTTCCCACTTTCCATTATAAGAACCTGCAGCCTACATATTGCCGTGAGTTGTACTTCATTCACAAGTGCATTGATCAAGACTTAATTTTTATTTTTTTAAATTTTGTCGGGTATAATCAAAAGGTAGTTCTTGCCTATACAGTATAATCTGGCGTATCTTTGTCACCTATTTGATTTTTCTAATTTATTTAATAACAGTTCTATCATATAGAAGACTTTCGTTACTTTTTTCCTGAGCACACTTTGTCAGAAAAGCAGTATACCGACATTACAAATAATAAATATCAAAAATGTTAGCGGCAAATAATAAAACAATAATAACATTTATAATTGTTATCCTACAGCATAAATCTTAAACAAATTCCAGCATAATTTGCCGGAAGCAATTAACTAAATCGAAACACTTGAAAAAACATCTTGAAGGTTTTATCTGAAATGTATCGAGGCAATGCAACAAAAATTTAGTAAACTGCAATCATTCCTGTAATTAATAATATTACTTGGTCTCTATTTTCTATGATGTCTCTCGTTCTTTACTTGTAGACAGCAATGCACTATAAAAAGAAATGCCCCCCTCAAAATTATACGAAATATTTCATAGGTTTCCATAAACTGTTGTTATACCAAATACAATAAAGTTTTTTCTACAGTGGATAGTCTGTTTGGAAAAACGTCCAAGCTTACCAGAGCGATTGATGAAGGTGCCACTTGTGTTAGGCAGAAAATAACATATGAAAGGTTACGACCAACGCAAATATACTATTGAAAGAAGCGACATTATGTCAACATGTTGACACATAGTTAAAATATGATTAACATTTACCAGTTCTGAGAAGCTACAAGGTCAGGCTAAGTTTTACTCAAGACAATCAAAGAAGGAAATACGACTGCCGCAATGAGCGAAGTCTGCCTCTACTTCTGCGTGATGTTCCATTTCAACCCTATCACTTCTGCTACCGACTTGTTTGTGCGTGTATGTAATAGATTTCAATGCCTGAGGAACGTGGACACACGTAAAACCTAGGTCGCACTGCGCCCTCCAGATTAAAATCCTAGGTCTAATAAGCATATGTATTTTTGTGGCTAACAAAGCTAAATTGTAGGTAAAGTTGAGGGTAGCAAGAGTTGAATGTCAGCACATCAGCAGTGCGTTATGTTTTACGTCTTTTGCTTTGTGCTCGATATGGAGTGGGTAGAGCTCATCTTTAACTCAATCTCCTGGGTGTCTTGCTGTAAGATAAAATTTTTGTAATAGAGCCGCTACAATATATTTTCCATGAGAACATTAAGACAATAAATTTGAGCTGTAAAATATATTTTTGACTTTCCCTGACATTGCAAAAATCGATGATTCACCACACTATCTTCTTTTCAATATTGTGTAACCAATCTAACAGTAACAACAGTAAATGCTGTGTTGACAACAGTCTTGAGCCGCTTCCCTGAAACTAGCCCTGCTGGCGTTATAACCAGGTGTTTAAAAAACACTTTGAATTTTATGAAATTGAATGAGATTTTAATGAAATGAAGCTAGTGCTGAACGCATGACCTTTGTCACCATAAGCGTTTTGATAGAGTGCAATAACAATTTGGTTCAAATTTCACCTTAGAAAAGAGTTTTAACTACGTTGGAAAAAACAGTCTTGCTTATAAACGCTGCCCGGCTCATGGAAATCCGATTTGGAAACTTTTTCCAGTCAAGGTATTTGTTTGAAGATCATGTTTGGCTTCTGCAAAAGCCAAAAAAGAAGAGAGAACAAAGACATACAAATATTAACTGCGCAGCTAAATTCCTTTGAAGTTATGACACGTAAGTTTACAAAGAAATGCCACCATTGTTCAACAAAGGTGCTCGACAAGTCAAAGAAATCAAAATGAATCAGGAATTCAAAGAAGAGAAGAAACATGCACTTAACACAAATTTTGTAACCTTTTTGTAGGGGGGAATGAAAGCGGTGGTGTGGACAGATACACTGCAAACATTCATTATGCTAGCTGGAGTGTTATCATCCATTATCAAAGCAACGCTGGATATTGGTGGTGTTCAAAACGTAGTTGAAGCTGTAGAACGAGGGCAACGACAAACTATTACAAAGTAAGGCTTCCAATACATTAATTGTTTACCAGTTCTAAGCTTACGTACAAAATCTTTTTCCATATGAAGGTCACACAGCTACTCGGCTTGATGCCTTTTCTCGTTGCACCGGCAAAGAACGTGCTTGCGACCAGGGGTGTAGTTCTAAAAAAGAAGTGTGGGAATTATAATAAGTATCACGGCCAAAGCAAACGATACAACTGACATCTTGCAAACGTTTCGATAATTACTGTTATCACCCTCAGTGCTTAGAAAAAGCTTCCTCAAGCTATGCACTGAGGATGATAACAGTAGTTATCGAAACGTTTGCAAGATGTCAGTTGTATCGTTTGCTTTGGCCGTGATGTTTATTATAAGGCTATTCAGCACTTCCGTTTTTCGTGTACCAAAGTGTGGGAATGCTAACAAAAAACTAAATATTTATGCAAGGGTCCTACGCAGCAGGTAGCTTGTCATTTATTCAATAATGCCTCATCTGGAGCTGCACGCACGAAATCTGAGCAAAACGACACATCTTCAAGTTAGATTACTGTGAAAAAAGTGCGTGAACTAGGTCTCGCATCCCAGATAAGTGTGGTAACGCCGTTCCCACGCGTTCCCGCTAAACAACACCCCAGCTTGCAACTACTAGGTATGTAAAAACAATGATTTATCTAGTAGGCTGCCCCTCAGTCACTAGATTTGAATAGAATCTGTTCAGGCCCTCCTTAGTGGTGTGATTCAAAACTTTTACGATGGCTGAAAACTATTTGTTTATTGTGTTTATCTGCGCATTAAATGGCATAAATTTTTATTAGTGGATTTGTACCAAGATAGACAAATCAAAGACTACTGTCAGCTACGTAAAAAAGTGGTTCATATACTTTTCGTTTTTGACAGAAAATCACCAAATAAAGTTCTCAATTTTCCCGTCGAGTCAGGAGATAACAAAACAAGTGGCTAGTAATTGTCGCAATTAGCTAACTCAAAACTTTTGCGGTGTTTCGTGCAATCGCATCGCACGCGCAACTTACGCATTATTAAAAATGTGTTACTTCTGTAACAACACTTCCATCTAACTTATTTTCGTGTTGTTATTGTCTTTGAGCTTCACGGATAAAACACATGATGAAACAAGCCTTTAACACTTAATACTTGTCTGTGTCTCAAACCTCAACGCGTTACAGTGATTTCATACATTCTATTTGAATAAGAGCTGATGATGCCTACTCATTAGGCAAAATAAATATTCTTATACGATCACATTGTATGATTCTCGACTGTGAAACCATTCCTGTCAATAGATTTACACATTTGTATCGTACAAATTGAACATTTTCCCAGCATCTTTTTCAGTGTGCGTCTCTGTATTAATTGTAAGGACAAACACAACTTATCTCAGTAATACGTCCATGATTTTGATGAAAATAGAAAGAAATAAAATAACAAGCCGAAAATGAGTTGAAACTGAAAGTCCAATTACGCACTTCGTATTCAAGTTGAAAAGCTCAAGTAGCGCACACAAAGATACGCTTTTTTAATAAAAGCATCTACTGACGTTATTTATTAGATGTTATAAATAGCGCCGGATTAACCATTTGGCAAACTAGGCATGTGCTTTGAGGCCACGAAAAAAACAGGCCACTTGTGTCAGGAAAACATTTAAATTTGAGCTATGGAAAACTTAAAAAATATTTGTTTGATAAACTTATTGTTGCGAAATTAATCTACAGTATTTATTGTTTGGGGGTGTTCACGACTGTTTCCCCCTCCATTAATTCCGTACGACTGATGATGTCTACAAATAGAACGGCTTATTTGAAAGTAAGAACTTTGCAGGGCTTAATACAATAGAAATAGTACGTAAAGATTATCTCCCGGGAACTCCAAGATCCGCCGCGCCTTTCTTTCTTTTTGTAACTGTCCATTGTTGTCGATCTCATTCTGGCGTGTATATCAGGAGTTTAAAAGTGAATCACGCCGAGCACCAAAATGCAAGAAATATTTTAGTGAAGGAAGTGCTGTTGATGCTTTGCAAGAAATGTCAGGAGTCAACAATTTCAAAGTCAGCACTTTTTATGTTATAATTGACAAACTCAACAATGCTTTGAAGCAACGCATCAAATCATATTCATTTGTGCAACAGCGTTTTGGCGTTCTAACCGAATTTGATTCAAAGTCCGATTAAGATATCAAAATTGCAATTGAAAGACTTGTTGATAATTATCCAAAAGATCTCTCTTTCGAATTCTACTCAGAATTCTGTCAGTTTATTTGCTGGTACAAAGAACAGTCAAAAAAATCCAGCACAAAAGGCATTGCTCAGACATTGCTGTCAACAGGCATTGCTTGTCAACAGGCATTGCTCGACATATTTTCAAATTGTTGCACACAAAAGGAGTCTACACTGCATTCCCAAATATCGAAGTAATTTTCAGAATATATTTATCACTTATGTCTACTAATTGCTCTGGAGAGGGTTCGTTTTCACAGCTTGCTTGAATTAAGAATGTCAAGCGATCTACCATGAGTCAGGACCGCCTTGGTGTATTGGCACTTCTGTGTATTGAAAGAAAGCTGCTACATGAAACTGATTTTAGCTCAGTTATCGATAAATTTGCTACGATAAAATCAAGAAAAGTTACAAATTGATTTATTAGGCACTAATTATTATGTAAGTACATCGAGTAACATTTTTAGGTCAACTGCAGATTTTCCCTAACAACTCATTGTGTATTTGTGTAGTATTGTGCATCTCATTTTGCCTCATGAGGCAAAATATACACCATGTTACCAAACTTGAAACGAAGAAATCGAATCATAAGTTGTTCTCATGTGAACCAAATCTCATTTGACTCTTTCAGCTCTGACCTGAACTAAGTCATGCATAACTTTTTTATTTAACTCTTTGTGATTTAAGCACAAGCACAAGCACAATGAAACGAGAACAACACAACTCCGGCTATCTTTGCACTTCAGCCTCTACAAATAAAGCCACGTAGGCTACACTGAACACACTTCATACCACTTTATTCACACAATTAATTTATTTCTTTTATTGCATTTGACCTGCAAGATGATAATGGCATGTTTAGGAATAGCCTGAACTGCATTTCCGCCAGCTTGACTAAAACTGCACTGCTGTTGACGTTGCTGCATTGTAAAGATACATATTACATGCATTGTTGCCTTCTACATTTCACTGAAACTAACAAATTGTGAATACTGCTCAAAACACGACCCAGCAAAGAGGTAAAACTTCCAGTAACTGACGTTTTGTGACACAGCAGTTGAGCATAAGCTATGCGCCAATCAGATCAGAACACAGACCACCAGTCTGCTAACCTCCCTCACCCTCAACAGCCTGAACTAATGACCGACTAATTTATCCAAGAGAATGGAGCGCATATATTAATTTAACAATTAGCCGTTTAGAGAAAATATAAATTTAATAAAATTAATTATCCGACTCTTGTAAAAAACTGAAATTCTCACTCCTGCTCAGGGTCCGGTTTTCATTTGAAAATCCGACTCCGGGTCCTGCTCCGGCTCCGTGATCACCTCTGCTAGCGACACAAAACTCGACTCACTAGAAGCGTGGTGTCCACGCCGGTAGACAAAACTTCGAATGCAATGCGAATCGAGGTTTCTGCGCGAACGCAGTGGAGCGCGCACACACGAGTTCCCTTGACACGAATGGCAAGTTGATACAAACCAGATCTCACGTACGGAATACAATAGCGAGCAGGAAACGGCAATTCATAATGCGAAAAGGTATATCCACTATACTCCTAGGGCATCCTCCAGCGACTTTAAAAAACAGACGACCTCTCGCTAGAAGCAGCATATGAACAGGCTTATTCTCTCAAACGTGCGCAGCAACAATCTTCCATTTATTCGCAGCCGATCACTGCGTTTGTTGCGAATCCTCCGCAAGACAGATGCATTTGAACAACACACTGCTGTACCTGCGACCATGGCTGCCAGATTTATATTTTCAAAGAAGGCCAAACCTTCAGTAAGAAAAGGCTAAAAACGGCCAACAAAATTGCTGAAAAAAGCCAAACACTCGATTAAAAACTGCCAAAAAAGAGCCAAACCTTTCACCACAATTTGCCTCCTCACAACTCAAATTCACATAAATACACATCTTGTGTACTCACAGCACCTCCATAAAAAGAAGTTAATTCAAAATTTTTAGAATTTGTCACTTATGACAGAAAAATGCCAAATGTTTTTACTTTTTCAAAAACATTTACGGTAAATAAAAGTACCTAAAAGATCAACAGTTAATTTAGCCTTATCAATAAATTTTGAACACTTCAAAAGCAGAGCTTTTAGCAGAACTTTTGAACACTTCAGAGCAAACAGTAGTTTACTGTAACAAATCAAAATTAATTCAAATACAAGTTCATTTTCATTTTGTGCCTACACTGAATACAATAGCACTGAGGTGGCTAAACTGCGGCTCGTGAGCCACATGCGGCTCTTTGCCCAGTTTCATGTGGCTCTTACGTAATTATATACCAGAAGTCCCACTAAATGCCATACATAACAATAAATGCCTTGTAAAGTTCTGTCATTGTCTTGTTGGTGGTGTGTGATATTTGCAATAAATCTAGCTATGCAGGTATGTGTGTGGGTGAGGAAGAGATGGGGTTATGTTCTTCATGTGCGCCCATGTGTATGATATGGCTCTTTGCTGTAACACAGTAAGAAATGTGGCTCTTGGTTTCTGACTGGTTGGCAACCCCTGCAATAGCAAGACACATACTTCGAAACGAATGGCCACTTCATAAAAAACACAGGGATTGTGGACATAAGACATAATCAAATGCTAAATAGACTATCACTTGAATGCATAGGAAGCAAGATAAGATTCACAGCTAGGTAGAAACTAGTTGTGTGACGTGTGTCTCTTACAAAATCTCACAGTTTAAAAATATGGGCATGGCATGTTTACAGGATCATGCGGAAATGACGAAACACTTAATTTCCTAATGTTGCCTCAGTGTAACGTAAGCACCACTTGGCACTTGGCACAGAGTTTGTTGAAGAGATATAGTGGCAACTTAAAAAGAACTGTTAGCACTGATTAGTAGCACAGGCAGTTAGCACTATTAGGATAACAACATGAAGAGTATGTTTGGTTACACGCGACCAGTGGGGTACGCAGAAAAAATTTCATGGAAGGAATTCATTCAGTGGCATATGGTGGGCATTTGTATTTGATGTGCGCTGTTTGTGACGTCACAATTCGAAATCATATTCATTTTTCCAAAACAACGTTTTGGGGAAGTCCTTTGACATAATATGCATATTCTTTTACATGTACTCCCCTTATTTAAAGTGTCATTGCACTGAATATAAACTATCAGCGTTCCAAGTAAGGATATCGGAGGAATATAAAAATCAACGCTATGACACAGCAGTTCATAACTGCAAAAATAATCGGGCTGCGCGTTACAACAGCGAAGTGAAACGCACTCATCACTGCGTCAGAGCAATTTACAACTGCAAAATGAGGCTGCGCATATGTCTTGTCGAATACAAGCAGATTGGCATAGAAAGTGTGCGGCTGGACTGACTGGCGCGCACATACGGTTTGCAAGATCAAATCTTGCTAAACTACACAAGAATTGAGAATGCGCATAAGTATGCAAGAAAACTTTCAATTTTTTGTTATGTATAGAAGTCCAGCAAACTTTTAGTTTTCCTTATTCCCCGCTGAGATATTATCAAATGGATGGTTCTATGTTAAAAGCTGCTGTTTTTGAGCTCGTGTAACAGTTTTATCATGCTACAGAAATTGGTAATGTCTTAAACATGCGTAGTGGACGAAAGGTCTGCAAAAAGCGGCGAGATGGTTTCTGGACGCAGACGATAACCCAGATTCACACCAAAACCTAATTATTACTTTTTGGCCCATTTACCATGTTCCTTGAAATATGCATGCAAATTTATTCCGTGGTGTTTGCTTTAAGTCGACAAATTAACAAACAAAAATTATGCGAAAATAATCAATCTCCTTTGCGCAGGTAATAAAATTTTTGTAAAATATGAAGCTCAAGGGGGGGAGTTAACCCCAGCCCCCCCACCCTTGCGTACACCCCTGCACGCGACATCGACCATATCGATTGTCACATGCCATACGAATCCTATGGTCTGTTAGAAGCCATGCAGCACTCATAAACAGGTAATAGCGTATCGCGATGTATTTACTCAATTATAAGCCGCTATTGATTGTGAGCCGTGCGAAATGGTATCCAAAAACTAATGTAAGCCGCCCTTGATTGTAAGCTGAACTTCACCATAGGTTACCTGAGCCACTGAGATACTTTCATAGTATAGCATGTTTCGTGTTTGATTAGAAACCCTGGTAATAATGATTCACCACTAAAACTGTTTTCTGTTCATCATAATCCACCCTGTGGTGGATGTGCACATGATCATCATGATGATGCTGAAGCGAGAAAAGATAATGCGAAAAGGGGGTTTGGTCAACAAAACGCAGCCAAGGAAACATTGGGTGTCGTCTAGACATTTTGATCAGCTAAAGAAAAAAATGTAAGCCGCCCTCGATTGTGAGCTGCACGAAATTATGATAATGAAAAAAAAGACTTTATAAACTGCGGTTTACAAACGAGTAAATACGGTACGCACACGCACAATCATGGCTTGGCCTGCAAGGTGAAGGTCTCCACAATGGGGCAAGGACAAATCGCACCCTCACACTGCTTTGCTTTTACATATAATTCACTACACGCGGCGAAATGCACACACGGGGACGAGACTATCAAAAAAGGTGTAGTCCCTGAGAGTTTAGCCTTAAAATATAGACATATTTTCAAAAACGGCCAACAGAAAAAATTTTCGGCCAAACGACCTTCAAAAAACGGCCAAAAAAGCCAAAGGCCAACCAAACAATCTTGGGGCCAACCAACCTGAAATACGGCCAAATTTCTGAAATTTGGCCACAAAACAGCGAATCTGGCAACCCTGCCTGCGACTGAAGGTGCATTGACCAAACATGAGTCTGCTGCTGCTGCCGTTCAGAAAAAAAATGCTTTATCTGTGGAAGCCCTTATCACCTCCCACGCCGTTGTCCTGCTCGGAATGCTGAGTGTAATAAATGCGGAAAAACTGGACACTTCGCTAAGGTTTGTCGCTCGAAGTCTACTCGCTCGAAGAGCCCGAATATCTTGGGTGCATTTCTGCCTGAGCATTACGTTGCTTCCGTGGTCGGAGCCCCGGCTTGCTTGCAATCCGCTGTTGTTGACATTGAAATCAAGGAACTGCCATCTCGTGCTTTGCTGAACACTGGGGCATTGGAGAGTTACGTTGACTTTGAAGTTGCAAAAAAATTTGGCTTAGAATGCAAAGGCCAAAACTCAAGCATCGCCCTGGCGTCAACAGCTTCTTCTGCAAAGGAACGTGGATTCGTAAACTATAATCTTTCTGCCTTTAAAGGGTCGTACAGCCGTGAATCAAGCGTGGTGGACAACCTTTGCGCTGATGCAATATTTGGTCTAGACTTCTTAAAAGATGCATCGCTCCACTATTGTTACAGGAGGTCCTCGTAAGCCGATCCGAGTTGGCGACCAAAAGGTGTGCAGCGTAGCCGCTGCAAATGTTAAACCACCGCGCATCTTTCAATTTTTGAATCCGAATATTCGACCAATATCCACTCCCTCCGGGCGATTCAATGCTGAAGACTCCAGATTCATAACAGAAGAAATAAAAAAAATTGTTTGATCAGGGGATTATAGAACATTCTGAAAGCCCATGGCGTGCTCAAGTGCTGTGGTAACAAAGCTCGAAAGGCATAAGCGCAGAATGGAAATCGATTATTCTCAAACCATAAATCCTTTCACTGAGTTGGATGCGTATCCTCTTTCCAAAATCGATCACCAAGTGCACGAACTGGCTAATGTAAATTGTTCAGCACGCTCGATCTGAAATCTGCCTATTATCAATTACCTCTAGATCCAAAAGGCAGCGTGTACACCGCGTTTCAGGCTAACGGGAGACTTCACGAATATCGACGTCTTCCGTTTGGTGTTACCAACGGCGTATCCGCTTTCTTCAGAGAATAATCGCTGGCATCATTTCTCAAAGTGGCCTACAGCGTACTTACGCTTACCTCGATAATATAGCCATCGGTGGAACCAGTAAAGCTGACAACGACCAAAATCTGAAGATTTCTGTACGCCGCATCGCACTCCAACTTGTCTTTGAATGAAGCAAAAGCTGTCGTGGCAGTGCCACAAATCGATATTCCCGGGTGCCGGGTTTCACACGGCTTGGTCAAGCCTGACCCAGAACGGTTACGTCCCTTGATGGAACTTCCCGTGCCGCAAAACCATCGAGAGCTAAAACGATGCTTAGGTATATTCGCTTATTATGCTCGATGGATCAAAAACTATTCTGGTGAAATGAATCCTCACTATTAAAAGCGTTGCCTTTCCTTTATCGCGTGATGCTACAGTGCAGGGGTCACCAACCTTTTTGAAACGGCGAGCTACTTCTTGTGTACCGATTAATGTCAAGGGCAACTAGTTTGATACACACGTCTGAAACAAAAATTTTGCTCAATTTCACTTCCATTATTTTAGTATTGATATTCGTTAAAGTGAAGACATTGATCGTGCTAATGTTATTATTAGAACAGGCCCACAGGCGACCTACACGGTTCTGGCGCGCAACCTAGTGCCCGCGGGCACCACGTTGGTGACCCCTGCTATAGTGGATTTACCTTTTCGCATTACGAATTGCCGTTTCCTGCTCGCTATTGTATTCCGTAGGTGAGGTCTGGTTTGTATCAACTTGTCTTTTGCGTCAAGGGAATTCGTGTGTGCGCGCTCCACTGCGTTCGCGCAGTAACCTCGATTCAAATTGTATTCGAAGTCGTGTCCTTTTTCGGTTTCGGCGTGGACACCACGTTTCAGTGAGTCGAATTGGTATCGCTAGCGCACGGATTACGTTGGCTGTTTCTGCTGTCGCGCCATCGTAAAAACTATTTCTGCTGCTGCTAATCAGAAGTCTGTTTGTAAATAAAGATTGTGCACCAGGAAATCTGCGAATCGAACTATCAAGTAGTGAGAGCCAAACGCCTTGTTTCGGCTTGGCAACTCAAAATGTCAGACAGTTTTAGTCGTCAGGCAGTTTTAGTCGGGAGTTAGAACAGTACTCATATAACGACCAGGCTGCCTCGTTGGTAGCGTTTGGGGAAACCAGCATCTCTGCATACACCGATAGCATCCTCGCAAGCAACCTCTATGCTGGGCAACACCCCAAACCTCTATAGGTTCCTACATATACATTGGTTCATCGGACCGGGAAACCTATATTGGTTCCGAGGCCTAAACTCTCAATTGCTTCATCCGACCGGGAATTCTGCATTAGTTCTGCTGACTGGAAAAGGTACCTTGCTTTCTGCGCTTTTCTTTGTGCTTCACAAGCAAGATTCTGCAAGTGGAAGTTTCAAGCAGCAATTTGCTTTAAACCTGCATACAGTTTCCGTGGTACACTTCGCATTGATAGACCCTACCTGAAGAATATCATCTATCTCGCCTGGTTTCCGACTACTTGGCTTTTGTTTGCCATGCCTTGGAATTATGCACTTCGGCTACTTCACGAACTTTCTGGATCTATCGAACCGTTTCTACAAGTTTCAACTTTTGCTGACGGAGCTGCTGTAATGTTCAATTGCTTGCCGGGGACCAAGTAAGACTGTTTCATTTATCTAAAATGGAACAAAAACTTTCTCGGCTGGCATTTTGCCGTTATCAAGCCACGCCGTGCGACGACATCGCATTCAAGCTCTTTACAAACTTGCAAACTTTTCATGCCACAACGCGGTTCAATTTTGCGTTTTTAACCTTTTCTCGCTGCTCTTTACTGTACGCTGCCTGCGCTTGGCAGCTCTTACTCAGACAGTCGCTGACTAAAACAACGCATTTGCCACTTTTTGGTAACTTTCTATTGCCTTTTTGCGTTGTGCTAATCTGTTTGTTTAATCGTTGTTTTTTTATTGTTGTTGCTGACTTCATTCACTCCCATTTATTGCCTGAGTTTGTTACTAGCCTGTTTTTCTTAGCTCACTGATTGTGCTGTCGCATAGCTCAGGTACTTTTTTGTAAGACATACTTTTTCATTTTTTTAAACGTTTTCTGTCAGGTTGCGAAAGCATTGTTGCGTATTGCAAATTCTGAGTCGACTGACCGATTTATTTTCCTTTTAACCTTAGCAGTTTTCGCTTGGAGTTTCTAATCCCCATTTGTTTATTCTCGCTAACCACGTAAACCAACACCGTAGTGCAAACTACCTATTCAAACAGTTGCGAGTCGCAGCCCACTTCCCTTCACGACACCACAGGTCGCTTACGCTCGGGCAAGCGTTATCTCCGATCGTTTCCCCACTTTTTATTTTCTACCAACGCCCGCAACTCTATCGCTATGTCCACTGCACCACAGCAAGACCTACTCTCTAGTACACAACCGCAACCAGTGGTTTCCAACGTACTTCGATCTGTAGTCAGCCCTCCTCAGAGACTTTTACTCTCTCTAGCTATCCCTCTTGAGTCCACTCATGACCAGCCCCTTGATTCGCCTGCAATTTGCAGTAGTGGTGGTCCCACGCCTTTGCCTACTGTGTCTGACACCGCTACGTCCGAAGTGCTCCAATTTTCGGGCCACACTTTGCCTCCAAGTGCATACGGCATTGCTTCAGGGCATTCGACTACTCATGCTTCTCCAGCCAGCTTGGCTTGTGTGTTGCCCACTGCTTCTCTTTAACCGAACTCTACTTTTCTTGAGTCGTCTAGGACCCCGTCTGCGAGTTTTCCACACCGTGCAACTATTCCTGGTGTTGGTGAATTTACGTCTGAGGAATTACATGCGATTTCTGCGTGGCTGCAACAACCCTCACCTACCTCCAATCAAGGGCCTAACGTGCCCCAGCTGGTCATAGCACAGCTATCGACTATCTCAGACCTACCTGGCCCATCTCAGCATAGCTAGGGCCCTGATCTTTCTCCAGGATGTGGCATTTACAACTTATCTAATTCCATGCCGTTAAAACTCAACAATCCTGATAAACATCAACTGCCAATGTGGTTCACAAATACCTAAAAGTTTTTCGAGATGCTGGTGTTGCTAACGAACGCGTCATGTTCAATTTGTTTCGTGGAGTTTTAACTTCATCTCAAGCTAACACCTGGGCGAAATTTCTTTATGACGCCGCTCTTACGTCTTCACCATACACTCATGTCAAGAACGCTTTAGACCAGGGGTGTCAAACAACCACGTTGCGTGGTTGGATCCGGCCCGCGGGATGATTTTGTGAAATAAAAACTTCTTTGTTTGCTTGAGAACCTATCCAGTTATACTTCAATAACTGGTGACTATAGATTTCAGTTACTTGCAACCTTAACGAAATTGCTTATATTTTATTGTTTTTCTCTGTTTTTTTGCACGTGAAAATTTCCCGTTTTCTGCATATTTTCTTTTGCATGTTCACACCGGTTTGATCTTTCAAACAGGCATGAATATGCAAAAGTTCAACTACTGTTGATAAAGTTTAACACTAGAACTCCGGGAAAAAACATACCTTGAGCTCCAGCGATGTCGATTTCGAAACCTTCGGAGTTCTATATACAACTCTAATTGAAATTTGCTACGTAAAGTTTAAGATGGCTAAGCCGAAGAACTGTGCTAAAGCGTTTTTTATATTTACGTGAGGAGATTGAAAACTTCATGAAAAAAATGCAAGCCAGTGTTAGAGTTTCATCTCATAATAGATGCAAAACCTTGCCTTTATGGTGGATATTTCGCAGCAGTTGAATAATCTGAACAAAATGTTGCAAGGCTACCAGAGGCTTGTCACTCAGTATTACGACACCATAGGTTGCATTTCAGTTGAAGTTGTCCTTGTGGAAGACACAACTTTCCGGTGATGACACTGTTCATTTCCTTTGTCTAAAAAGTATGCGTACCACGGGACTAAACATTGACTTGAATCAATACAAAGATAAGATAACAGAGTTGCTGCGGGAGTTCAAGCAGCGGTTTCAGATTTTTGACCAACTTGAGACGGACTTCCAAGTCTTTTTCTCGCCATTCACATTAAACGCCTCTGATCTGCCCGTGGAATTGCAACTTGGAATAACTGAGTTGCAGTGTGATTCAAATTTGAAGACCAAGTTTGTCTTGGCGAGCTTGGGCACATTCTATCAGTATCTTTTTCCAGGCTACCAATGGCGTAGCCAGCCCAAAAATTGGGGGGGGTGGCAAAATGTTTGATTTTAGGAGAATAACACTATTTTGTTTGGAAAAACGTCTCTCCAAGCACAAGATGACTGCGTTCTAAAAATTTTAGGGGGCATGGCTCATTTGCCCCCTGGCTATCTCTATGCAGGCTACCCCAAAGTGACACCCCTTGCTACAAAATTTTGTGCATGTTTTGGACGACATACCTTTGTGAACAAGTGTTTTCTGTTATGAACATCGATGAAACAAAGCTGCGCTCAACGCTCACTTAAATGACATCCTGAAAGTGGCTTCTACACAGGATTTGACACCTGATATCGATACACTAATGAAAGCTAAAAGGTACCAAGTTTCAGGCGTAGGCCTAAATTGCAAACATATTTAATGTGAACTGCTTCTTTGCGGCCTGAAATATAGTTCTGCAGCAGTGGGTGTTTAGGAAATATTTCAAGACAATGAACGCTTGAACAGTGAGTAAATGCAATGTTAGTCAGCAGTTTCATTACAAACGTTTGATGGAACCAGGGATATCTAGGGGTTTCTAGATATCCCTGGACGGAACCATACTGTTTGTACATTGTCACAAGCTGTATGTTTTGCCTAAAAGCATGCATTTCCGGAGTAGAAGAAACATTCAAGTTTCCCCAAGTTTGCACAATGTGGTGCCAGTTCCGGATGGTCAGGATTACTGCGCTTAGCTTCAGACGAGCAGAGGTGTTCGAAACGGAAATTTGACAGAAACCGGTTCGGTTTTTCCGAAATATTTTGCTTCGGTTGATTTTTTAGTGATTGTGTTTTCGTTTCGGTTGGTTTCAAAGTCATTAACGATAAATCTTGTTAATATATCGTAAAATTGAACAGACTTTTCTCAAGAAATGTCATATTGTTGCAGAGTTTGGAAAGGTTGCTCCTTAATTGTGCTAATAATCATTTTCTGATAAGCTTGAAATTTTTGCATTAAAGTTACAAACACAGTTGGAAGTTGGCATCACTTATAACAGGATGTTATGCAGTGATTTCACTGGTCCGGCCCGCTTCAGATTAAATATGCCTGAAGTGGCCCTGGAACTGAAACGAGTTTGACACTCCTGTTACAGTGGGTGGATAAGTAATTTGCACAGCAGTTATACACGCATTAATGAAAATGCGAACACAATCAAGTTGCTGCATATCATACAGAAATGTGATTAAAATAAAAAGTAAAGTGATCCAGAATGTGCGTCCGTAGAAATTTTTCCAGGGGGCAACATCGAAATTTTGCTTATCCTTTTCAGGTTGCTTAAAGTGCAATGCAAACGAACGCGCACGAAACGCTTTACTTTTTCTTCACCACAAAGAAAATACGCTATTTTTCGACATCAGTCGCAAAAATGCGCTTGGTTGGCAGCAATAGCCAAGTGCATAATTACACTTTACAGCCCAAAATTTTTGGATGTTGGGCCAAATTTACCATCTTATTAGCGTCCGCGGGCTGATCTGTTGTGCGTTGAAAAACAACACACATTCTTCTTCTTCCTTTGCGCGAATTCTTCTTTTATCCACTGCTTCACAGCAGCCTACGACACTGTATCGCACCGCGGCCTCACCTGCAAGCTGCTGCAATTGCTGCCTGACAGACACATGGTTCAAATGATCACGGAGATGGTTGGCAATCGCAGCTTTACCCTCACCACCGGAAACAGCAAAAGCAGGCTACGACCCCTCAAGAACGGCGTCCCACAGGGATCTGTCCTGGCGCCCCTTCTCTTCAACATCTACATCTCTGACCCACCGTCTCCAGAAAGCATGCATATGCTGACGATCTAGCAATCATGCACGCTGATGGAGATTGGCTGGCAGTGGAAAAGGCGCTGAGCAAGGACATGGCAACTGTGAGTACCTCCAGACTTGGAAGATAAAGCTCAGCACCACAAAGACGGTGTCGGCAGCCTTCCACCTAAACAACAAGGAAGCTAAACGTGAGCTTAAAGTAAAACACAACAACGAAACTTTGCCCTTCTGCTCCGAGTCCAATACCTCGGAGTAACATTGAATAGGTCGCTCACGTATCGCCGATACCTTGAGTCACTTCGCAAGAAGATAACATCACGCGTCGCACTCCTGAGGCGGCTTGCTGGTTCCGGTTGGGGTGCTGGAGCAACAACGCTGCGAACAGGCACCCTGGCCCTGGTCCATTCGACTGCAGAGTACTGCGCTCCTGTTTGGTGCCGCAGTGCTCATACCCACCTTGTTGACCCCACCATCAACGACGTCTTGCGAATTGTGACTGGATGCCTGCGTCCTATACCAGCCGACAATCTTCCAATCCTCGCAGGAATCCAACCTGCTGGACTTCGTCGCATTGGAGCCACATTATCTCTAGCACGCCGTGCCATGGAGCCTGGACATCTGCTCCACTCAGCGCTCACCCGTCCATCGAGTGCAAATGCAAGGCGCCTCAAATGGAGACACCCATTTATACCCCCCGCACAACAACTCATCAGTTCATCTGACAACAACATTCTTGCGGCGCACTGGGCGGATCACCAATGGAATGAGGAGTGGAAGGACAGCCCCACAAGACCGCATTTTGATCCCCGACACCGGCACCCACCCCCCGGAATGACCCTCCCAAGAAGAGCCTGGGTTCGACTCAACCGCCTCCGCATCGGTGTCGGACGTTTCCCCTCCTGCTTGTACAAATGGGGTATGGTTTCCTCTGCGGCCTGTGAGTGTGGCGCAGAAAAACAAACCGTCGACCATGTTGTCGTCCTCCACTGTCCAATACATCGACCTCCTCATGGACTGCACGGCCTGACGGTTCTGGATGATGAGACAATTGAATGGCTGCTCAACATCTGCCCATAGATCTAGTGCGGTCTAGCGGTGGTTTCAACAACTCGCTCAAAAGAAAGGTCCACTGCCTGACCGCGCTGGATTTCGGCATCTTCTCTACTAATGGTTCCAGGTAATCTCATTACAAGCATGTAAGATGCTGCTACAGATATTCAAGACTTCCGCGTGATTTTAATAAACCATTTTCTCGCAGTGGTATTCGGAAAACCCCTTAAGGCTACAAGTTGGGTCTTATGTTTATCAGATAACGTTTGTGTTGGATCCAAATTTTGCACCTAGCTTCCACAATATTGTCTACAAAATGCAATTTTCAATTTGAACTCCAGCCGGGAAGGTGTTTGTCGATTAATGGCAGGAGCATCTTCATCGAATCACGATTTTTGTGCAAGTAAAATATTTATTTAGCAACACTGTCTAGACCTTTCAACAATCCTGTACTCTAGCGATGCGACATCTTGCCAATGAGAAATCAACATCTACAAACCACAGACAGGTAAAGCATTCATATACATCAGTGCAAAGTGGGTTATCCAACAAGAGGTGTGCAAAAAAGTTCCATATCCATTGTTTCAGAACAAAAGTTCGTTTCACCAGGGTTTTTTTTAAGGCGATTCTAGGAACCCGATTCGGGTCCCTAGAATCAGAAAAATCGGCTCCCTGCAGATCTATACCAGGCACCTAACATTTTCCTTAAAAAAAACCCTGGTTTCACTTTAAATTTTTTAAGGAAATCAACAGTGAACGTTGGAAGTGAACGTCTATTTAAAAGTCGCAACAACAAATGGAGGCAAACAGGTCACCATCGAAACAATGGAGCATCCAGCGCATCAAACATTATGAATTTGAAAAAAGATAAATACAAGATCACTCGCACAACTCCTCAGACAAGATACTTAACACTTGAAGCACAGGCGAAGTAAAAACCTGCTCAACTTTTCCACACAACACAACCATCAAACGCTCCAAGGTTTGCTGTATGCTTTCGAGGAATCCATCGACTGGGATCTGCTTTCATCTTTTTGCGATGATTCAAACTTGTAGAATTTGCCTAATTCGTCACCTCAAGGGGATTAGAAAAAAGTGACGATTCAGGCGAAGTGACGAATTACGCAAATAGGTGAAAACTTTATCGTAGAAGCTCGTATACATACATTGTGCTCTTATTTGCAGTAAAATACAAGTTAATGACGTTATGGTTGAATACAACAATTAATTCCTCTGCTCTATCTGGACTCCTCTATTTAATCAAGCACCTTTTAAATCTTTAATAAAGTTTTCCGAGTTCTCTCAATGGGGGGTCTGGTCGCGCTTCGTACCTCGTGTATAAATTCGATAAACAAATTGCGAGAAGCAACAATTCTCAGATAAAGATCCTTAATTTGTTTGAATTCCCATACGCACTAGCTGCTTATACATCAAAAGCGAAACTGCAAATGACGAATTAGCTGAACAAAACGCTTCTCGGGGATAGAAAGAGGTGACGAATTGACGTATTAGGCAAGTTCTGCTGTATCTGCATTCAAGTAACGAGTCCACACGAAGGCAACGAACAAGTGAATCGGAAATTATCTATTTTTTTTTGAAAATTTAAAAACAATTTCTTGATTTATTCCTTTGTTTGACTCACACGTGGAGACTCGTTACTTCTCCATTCAAACCAAGGTTCTACTGAAGCGGCCATTCCAGCGTCTTGATACAGGTCAGTGGTTTGGAAGAAATTTTAATCAAACTTCCTCACGACTGCAACCTGGATGAGGTTTAAAGATATCAACTTTTAGACCAAACTACCAGGTTTCAGAGAATTTTCAGAAAAATAATCCTAATTAGACCCAAATCTTATCATTACCCAATTAGCATATTCGGTCTCAGGCCCAGATAACTTCTCGCGCAAGAAACTGAAGATAACTTAATCTCACTACAAATCTCAGTGTTTTCAATGGATCCGCAGAATCCACGCAATCACCAAACACACGAAATGGTGATACTATGAACTGGCCACCGGCGAAGGCTTGACAGGCCATTCAACTACTGGACAGGGTCCTTCGCTTTCAACATATAAAACACTTGCAACTAGGTATTATACTGGAACCACAGGGGTATCCAAGGGGGCACAAGGGGGCACTGGCCCCGTGCTATTTTCTTCTGAAGACAGAAGCATCAAACCACGAAAACATCAGGTACTTTGGTAAAATGCTGAAATCCTTTGGTGATATATGGAAGGTCGATGATCACTTTTATGTTCTTCACTTTCCTTCTCAGTAAAGGTAATAAAATATCCTGATGTTTCCGCTAATCTTAAATTTTTGCACCCAACGCTTGCCATCCCCCAAACGTTTGTCCCCCCACCCAACGTTTCTCCCTCACCCAACGTTTGCCCCCCACCCAACGTTTGCTACCCCCAAACGTTTGCCTCGAGAGCATCCGAAGTGTGGTGAATGCATCCGAAGTGTGGCGAATTGCCTCGAGAGCATCCGAAATGGGGCGAATGCAAGAACCGAGAGCATCCGAAGTGTGGCGAGACCAGCCGATGTGTGCCGAAAGCAGACGAGCAGCGATGTTGAAGGCTTGAAGGCGACAAGATGTTTTGAGAAAAGCGTGGTTCAGTAAAAAGCATTTATTTGTGTCCAAGCGTTGTTTTCATCCATTCTTATATTTCGACGAAGACGATCTGAACAAAAATATAAACGTTGGTTTCTCAAAAACCTGGTCTTTCAAAATCGCTAAACTGCATTAAATTTCGTTGAAAATAAATTATAAGTTTGAAAATTGATTTTTCCCACGCATTTGATGAGCAACTCCGCCTTCCAAGGACCCAACATACTATTTACGGCACAATTTTTATGTTGTAGTTGGTGACCTTTGACATGGACAGAAACGAAGCTTCGCGGTCATGGTTCAGCAGCAGTACGTCACGTGATCAGGTCCTGGAAGAAGTAAAGGCTGTTGAGCATCACAGCTTCAAGTAGTTTTGTAAAATACTTGTTTTGATGATTAGCAGCTGGCGATGTTAGCTTGTGGTGGTAAACAACAAAACCTTCCCAAGTAGTGACATGCGGGTTGTAGAGGCTCGCCTTTGGAAAATGTTCTGGAATGCGTTGCTCTGGAGAAGATTCCACATTTCAAGAGCAAGGCTCCAAATTTACGGAGTTCTACAACATGACTGAGAAACACTGCCATGAGCATGGGCGTCTGCAGGGGGGGATAAATGGGCGTTACCCCCCCCTGGAAATCGGGACTAAGAACCAAAAATTTCTAGAAAACCTGAAGTCAGCAACTTAATTCCGATGAATTGATTTAATTTTTGCAATCATAGTTTATTTGGCGCTAATACTCGCACTGCACAAAAATTAGGTTAACTGTTGCAGTGTCATGCAGTGATGAGCTCATGTCTGCTACTTTGCCTGCAGAGGCAGGTTGTGATATTTGCGAGCGGATTGTTCAAAGGTTCACTTCAAGTTACGATATTAGGCGTGTTGACGCATGTGGTGCCGTGGTGGTGCCATCCCCCGCATGTGGTGCCATCCCCCGTGCCGTGGTGCCGACGTTGTCGTCGTACGGGGGCCCAGCCGCTCTGGGGGCGGAGGCTGATGCAGCTGAAGCCGAGGTTGTTGCGGCTTATGATGCGGCCAGGGTGGTCGCTAACAGGCGCCACATGCGTT
>Ga0210059_1001587_pt1 | contig 34551 bp, 18 predicted proteins | sample Ectturendosymbi2_FD_188042 | JGI IMG/M metagenome (GOLD analysis project Ga0210059, IMG submission 188042) | Ecteinascidia turbinata endosymbiont from Florida, USA - Sample 2 (SPAdes) (version 2) | ecosystem: Host-associated > Tunicates > Ascidians > Unclassified | place: Key West, Florida... | reverse complement strand
TATTTTATGTACACAGCTGCATTACATTTATTTTACTGGAGTCTTAGATGTGGTTCGTTGGGTTGTAGCGGGTTGCTATAATGGGTCGCGGTACAAAAAAGGTTGAAAACCACTGGTCGAGTACATCTACCATTTACTTTTCTGTTCAAATAAAACTTCGTTTTCAAAGGACTGTTGTAACATGCAAAAGTATCCCTCAGTACAAACTTATCGATTGCAATAGTCAAACATATGCTTTCTCTCCCTGCTCTCTGTAAAAACAATGTGTACATCTTACCTAACACATACCCCAACAACCAGTGGTGGGCTTAGGGTTAGGGGGTCCGAGGCATGACTAAAACGGGGGCCCTCTGATGACGTCATCGTGTTCAGTCAACCGTGATAATCACTTTTGATTTGCCTAAGATACGGCCACCCAAGGATATGTTCCTGAGACTTCGGCATAGCTGAAATAGCAGAAGGAGAAAAGGCAAAAGGGTTTTCATGATACACAACTTTGAAAACGCTGAAAGTTAGGAAGGCAAGGCTGGCAACACTAAAAGTTAGGCAATAGAAAGTTGGCATCGCCCCCACCTTATTCTCGAGCCCCATTTCTATGCATTCACCATCAATAAACTACAAAGTTTACCCCTTTGAAAGTTTCACACCTGCCCACTTTGAAAAAATGCTTGGTAGTTGCTATCCTGAATTTGTTCACATTCATATCTTTGTGGGAATCCATGAAACTATAAGAAACAACCAAGAAGATTTAAAACACTACATTTGTTTCAAATTTCATCGTTTTAAATGCAAAAACATATCATACAAAAGCATTCAATTAGACACTTGTTTTGGAAAGCTTTGAGGCTGGATGAGTCAAGGCTGCCCTCATCTTGCATTTCCACTATAGTTGTTTGAAAAATGTGCAATAGTAGGAAATAATTCATCATGTACTTTATCAAAAACGTTCATACTGCAGCAAGTAGCCTACGCAATTGATTAAATCTGTGCTAAGAAAAAACGGTTCAAGTTATACTGACTAAGAGAGGCAAAAGAGGAGGCAAAAACATCACCTAACAAGTCTAGCTTAAACAAACCATTTATTGTCAATCTTCAAATGACCTGTGACTTCAGGCATAGGCTAAATCGAACCACCTAAAATACCTGAAATGTCTGTAGAAAAATGATTATTCATAATACTCAAAAATTGCCATTTCTGCTACGTAATAAGAAGCATGAATGTAACCTTGCTTATTAACAGTCTTTGCAGTGCAACAGCAATAATGCAACATTACTTTGTAAACTAAGAAGAAAATGTCCTATAAATTGAAAGATGTAGTGTGGCCCCTGCTATAACAATTGCATGTTGTCTGATTTCTGATGGAAATGATCACTAAGATACAACATCACAAGAAATGTGAAATTTGTCTAACCTTTTCAACTCAGAGACATAAAAATGACCACGTTTTGCTCATCTGTGGCACTTTCATAAAATTACCAGTATAGCAAATACTTCAATCTCTAAAATATTATCATTTGGTGTAAAACGTTATCATTTGGCATAAGTAGGCCTATTTGCTCTTATTTGAGAGGGTCTTTTCAGATATATTTGGAAGAAATTTTAACCCACAACTTTTTTAGGTATAGAAGTTGGTTTGAAGCTTTTCTTTATTTGCTCATTGGGGACGGTGGTGAGGTCGCTTTGAAAGGACGGTACTCACACATTACAGTTGCTCTTTGGGCCTCTTTGTAAGCATGAAATTTTACATTATGATTGAAATTTTATGAAATTTTTTAGAAATTTTACATTATGATTGCTGTTGGGGGCCGGGGCCTTTGAAAGCAGAGTACTTACACATCACAGTTTCTGTTAGGGGCCCCTTCAATGAAATATAAAAGCAGAGTAGTTATACATTTCAGTGGCTGTTGGGGGCCCCTTTGAAAGCAGATAACCTTCTACTTGAAGATGCTGTTGGGGCCTCTTTGAAAGCACAGTACCTGCACATTACAATGTCTGTAGGGGGGCACTTTGAAAGCAGAGTACATACTTGAGATCTGCTTTGTAGTACATAATATGATTGAATAATACAATTTTCATCAAAAATAAGGAGAATTTACACGTGTAACACCTCAAGGGGGCCCCCAAAAAAGGGGGCCCGAGGCAAGTGCCTCGCTCGCCTCCCCTTAAACACACCACTGCCAACAACACTTACTTGCATAACTTACATAGGAACATACATTTTAGATGCCCTACAGCACACCTATAAAGAGTATGCATATCGCATGCATTTTATGCTGCAGATTTTGTAGACACTTCAAGGCCACCAACAGCGTACAGTCGTACAGATTCTGCGTGTCATACAAACACAACGGTGCATATTTCACTCACTGCGTGACGTTTAAACCTTCTTATGATTTTTATGCCTTGCACACCTTAAACACAGTATGGCAGCGCTGCACTCCAGTTTGCACCGATAAGTGAGTCTGCATTATTCCGCAACGATGTGCATTGTGCATCAGGGCAAAGATGCTCTTTCACCACTCTCATCGCTCTTCACGACGTTAACCGCGTCGCGCCGCTGCGCACCATCGCTTCCACCAATCACAGGGCGCCCTGATAAGAGTGCCGTACGGCTAGCCCCAGAAGCTAGCCATGCGTTGCCGTACGGCTAGACACTGCCTTCAAAAAAATGTCTTAGAAATAGAAGTAACTTTGTGAGCTTCATCTTTGCTCAAGCGAAGTTATAAGCTCTCACAAGTGACCAAATCATTTTCTTCAATTTCAAGATATTTCGACTGTGATGACTTTTACAGCAAAAGAAAAGCAAAAAAACAATTTGGTTGAGGGTTGAGTCTCGCTGCCAGATGGATCTGAAGTAATCAATGCTGGTCTTCGAACGTCACTCGCCATCAAAACAGTTGGCTGCGAGGTCAAGTACCAGTTCCAGGCTACATGTGACGTGTAAATATAAGTTTTGTTGCTTAATGAAAACACGACAGCTTGGTGAGTAAAAAAACAAACAAAAATCTAACTTAATCAAAAGGGTATTCGCAGTCCTTGTATTAGAAATACTGCCACTGAGATGGTCCTCAGCTGGTTGCTTGATGAAAACGCATAAAGATGTTGCCACCGCGACTTAGCAATGATCAATTGGCGAAACGCCTTAAAGGTTCTTGTGACGAAAAATACGACCATGCTGAACTGTGCGAATGCATGCAAGGTTTTTACAGCTATCACTGCGGTAGCATGCTTGGTGTGTCTAAAACTTACTTTGCAGTTGTAAATTTGGGACCAGACAGGCGCGTAGCCAGAAATTTTGATATGGGGTGAAAACAACAACCAAGTCTCAACATTTGAGTATTTAATGCCCCTTGCTTTTAAAGCATCATCAATAAAAGATGCATTTTTCTGGTGCTTTTTTCTGAATTTTCAGATTTAAGATGGCAACTAGAAGTCTATCTACTTTGAATTGACAAGTTTTAAAAGTTCATTTTTATTAAAGTTCCAAGCTTCTACTTTGGATCAAAGTCATCATTTGCTCGTAAAACTTTCTTGCAAAAGCGCTAGTGAAAATCTCGATGCTATAAGTGCAAGGTCTGCAGTACGCTTTCTGCAGCCACTACTCGTATTGCAGTTGAGCAGGAAGTCATCGTGGGCGCCATTATGATTGCGTTTTTTATATTTACACACCTGCTGATGTACACCAACACACGTTTAATCGAAGCCGAGTAGCGACTTTGCCTTAAGATAACGACTCCAGAATTTGTTCTGCAAAACTTGCGCGCATATAAGATGTGGATCTTATCCGACTCTTGAGGGACTGGGTGACGTATGCAGCTGATAACGTAAAGGATAGAGTCCCTCAACGCGTTGGAAAAATATATCGATTTTATGTCATTAAACTATGAAACCAGCAACTTACACATGTCCTCTAAAGTCTAAACAAACTTGCCTTTGTTTGACGTCGACCCGCTCAATCTACACAAAGTGTGAAAATGTTTGTGGTTTTTAAAAACGAAGCCACAATCGATTATCACCACGGTTCTGCACTAAAGTTAAGAAATACTTGTCGCCGCAACTTAACACAACAGTTGGCTAGTTGATCTAACTCGGTTGTTCTCAAAGTATGGGTCGAAACCCGACAAAGGGTGGCGAAGGATCACAAATGGGTCGCGCCGAGGTGATCCAAACCGGGGTTGTGTATTTTTAATGTTACCACTGCTTGTCTGTGTGTGGCTTAGGCACTTCAGAAAAGAACAGATTGCTATCATTAAGAACGAACTTAGCAACTTACTGCCAAAATCACCCATACAATCATTTTTTTCATACGTTGTTTGAGGCTTGGGTCATTGTTTGAGGCGTGTTCACCAAACTCAGATTCTAGCGTAAGCGGTTGAAGTCTTATAAATCCATGAGTGTTTAAATAACAAAATCGAATCCACTGGGAAAAAAGCAATGTTTTTCATTTTAGTCACATGCGTTTTTCGATAAAACAGATTGCAAGCTATCTGTAAGTAATGGCAGTGACAATGCCCATACTGTGACGCAGTGTCACAATATGGATTAATTTATTGCAGTTGGTTAAACTTTTGTTCAGGTGATGCAATTATGCAAACCAACCCGTTCAGCGCAGAGTTTGAGATGTTGTTTTGAACGCTTCGAACTTGTGCGAACCACAGCGAAAGCTTTGTGACATGAAGACATAGCGCTTGACGAATGATCTGTGACGTAAAACTTTCCGGCAAGCCTACCTGCATCGCAGCTTTGCAGAACCTTAAAAACACTTGCTATGTAGATTATGCTCCTCTTCCAATAACGCGGGTTTCGAATAAGGTACTCTCTGCAGATAGTCTGCCTTCGAATCGCCGTACTTTTTTTTCTGGTAATAATTTCATTCTGAACTGTGAAGTGATCAAAACAGAAAGTTCTGACCGGTGGTTGTATTTCGCGAGGCCGCTTGGCCTTAAGCTATTGACGTTATGAAATTCATTGGCTCATTAGTCGCAAAAAAAATGCAGTTTTATGATTTATAATAAGAACATTAAAGCACGATGCAAAAATATTTCTTAGTCGTCAAGATGACAAATTCAGTATGTGTGAATAGAAAGCTCTTCAGAATGAAGTCGACGACAAAATATGGAAAACAGTCAAACTTTTAAAAGAATACTTTTTCTCATTAATATGTTCGGACCCTAGTCCCGGGTTCTGCAACACCCTCAGCACTTACAAAATAAAAAGCATCTTTCTACGTTAGATTTTGCTGCTGACTCTTATCGTTGCAGGTGAATGATTTCAAATTTATTGTAGGCTAGGGTGGCAATTAACATCAGATGAAAGTTGAAACACTTTCAGAATATGTACAGGTCGGAGTCTGATTACTTGACGAAACTGTTTTTTTTTACTCGCCGGCAAGGTAATGTGAAATCTTTGATGAAAACGTAAAAGCTCCCATGATTATGGTTGAACCGTCACAGTACATGTTTAATCATAACGACTAAATATCTAGAATGAAAGTTACTGTTGCTAAACAGTGTCTGGTCTTGCGTAACAAAAAAGACTTGTAAGTGGATTACTTCTTAGCCAAACGTTGAGATTCATGGCATATAAGAAGCATATCACCGCTGTATTCATGCATTTAGTTTTAAAACTGTAGGAAAACACAAATCTACGATGATCATTTAAGGCTGCAGCTGATGCTGCAGACAAGGATAGGTCTAAGTTACACAGTATTTGTGGAACGTCAGAGTTACATCAGAGAGGAATTTTTGCGAAGGTCTTGAAATGAACTTGGCATCATCATTAGGTGAAATACAGCAATGTGGTCATGGCCGTCGCTAGCGGAGGGGCCGGGCACCATTTAAACTTTGTGCCCCCCCATTTGATGTTTGGCCCCTCGAACTAACACGAAGCTGTAGAATTGCTATGAACAGTTGTAGATAGTCAATAAGCAATAGCTTATTGAATGACTCTAGTTTGCGACATTGCGTTCGTTTTTCAAGTAAACAAAGCGCAAAATTCCACTGTTTAAATCGCCGGAATTGCTAACATCAGAGTCTTGAATGCTTTATGCAAACACAATTTTCGCTTATGGTAAACCAAGAGCGCGTCTTGTTTTTATTTCATGACAGACAATAAAGTTGTACTAAACACAGAGTACTGTGAACTTAGTTTCTGAGTAGTCACACGTAGGTTGCGTCCACTCAGGGCCGGATTTACCAATAGGTTATGTAGGCTTAGGCCTAGGGCGTCAATATCCAAGGGGCCCTGCAGGAAACTCTGGTACGCGTAGAGTCAATTCCCGCCGCTGTATATGATCAGTTCTATATATAAACATTCGTCAACAATTTATGTTTTTAATTTTTATTCACTTTATCAGATTTTGTGTCGATAACGCCAGGGTCTTTCAAAAAGTTTTCATGAATCTCAGTATGACCGTTGGTCAAGCCGCATGCCGACTGTGGTGTCGACATACTCAAAGCACTTTGACTGCGTCCTGCTTTGGTGAATCGTGTCGATTGTTACGTGTGAATCAGGCGAAAGGGTCGATACGCCCCTGATCAAAGCTTAAAGGTTATACTGCAGATAAGAGATATGTGTAAGGCTAGCATCATCCTGCAATAAAAGCACAGTTGCTTTTTCTGATCTTGAGCAATACAGCTGCTTTGATAGCGTTTCTATTAAGTCATTCAGGAACCAGATTGCCACTGAGTACACTACTTGCGCAAGTTTGTACTGCTCCCATGCTAAGCAAATCAAAGAAATCTTGATGAACTTAAATAATAAGCAAAAGTCACTTTGCCAAACCACATAACTTTGCCCAAGGAGACAAAGATTAAACAAACAGCAAGAAAAGGACCGAGCAGCGTTTGGGTCTGACGTCTGATGCCTTAGATTAGTGGTTCTTGGTCGGTCTATCCAACCACGCGGAGTCTTATTTCTTAGTTTGATGGTCACAAACAACTGCTCAGGAGAAAGGTCTTTCTACTGTAAAGATTCAAAAGAATTAAAACTGAATCAAAGGATCACAATGTTCCACGACAGATTGTCCAACACTAAGTATTCGGTGCATTAAAAATGACAAACTTGCCAAGCACATTTTAATGAAATCCTAGACTCTTTTGTTATGAAGAAGGTAGGACTAAAACATTATAATTGTTTACTGTACTCTGTTCAGCCTGACTTGATTCGATGATTGCAGCTTTTTGTTTCTTAACACGTATTTCAATAATGACAGCATAAGGGAAGTTTAAATCTCACATCCTTTCGCGCGACGGTTTCGTTGCGTTCGATTCTTTGTAGCAGGGAAAAGTAACAAAAATCGAATCGTGATCCTGGTAGTTGCAACCATTTGGGATGTTTTACTTGACGTGTTTTGCTCGTGTGTGCAAGATTTTTTCAGCCCCTGTCTTTACGGCCGCTACATGGGCTATATGTATAGTGTGTTTGGTTTTTAGGAAATTGCATATTTTGGGTGCTACTGTTGAGCACAGCGAAGAAAAAAGAGATGTAAAGTTGACGTAGACCATGTGTTTCTTCAAAAATTTAACCGTGACGTTTTTGTTTGTCTCCCCTGTCGAAATTACTATAGTGTTCCCGCCAGCCAAGCATGCATTACAGTTGTCAGTTACACAATTCCGTGTCATTGAACGCTTTTGCCCCGAAAGTAAGAAGAAACGCAGTCATCGTGGGGCACTCGCAGCAAGGATCTACAAATTTTTATTGACCGTACTTTTAGAGCAGGGGTTCCCAACCTTTTGTTTCTCATATACCCCTTAAGCATTTCGACACATGAGCATGTATCACGTCAGCATTTCGGCAGATAGACAATGAACATGTACCCCTGAAATCTCGTATGGCAAAATATTTCTTAATGGTTATTCATAGATATATTTAACAATAAGCATATGATTTTGATATATTGTTGTGAATAAGTTTTGTTCCCAACACGACTTGACCAATATTCCAATAAAAAGCGGTACAGAACAAAAAGCCTATGATTCATATGCAGCAAAGGACATAAAGGAGGACGCAGTGAGCAATTCTTATGAGACTACATGCATGTTAAGCAGCAAGGTAAGGACTTTACGATAATCCCATGATGCAACGAACAGCAGAATGCACAATTGCTGCAAGACGAACTGACATGCAAAACAAGGCTATGCGAGCTGAAGGAAGCCGACCAAAGAGCATCAAGAGTAAAAGCACGAGCAGCAAAGTGGCGCGAGATACAAGAATGACAGGAACAGAGCCCTCAAGCTAAGGAAGTGAGCGGCTCTAGAATGCCAGGCACCGGCCATTGCGAAATGGGTCAGAACAGTCTAGAACCGAAGCTATCATAAGTAAACTAAGAAATTAGGCTTCCCGCCAAGAATGCTGGGAACCCCGGATATAAAGAATAAACTAAACAATGACGCACTTCCTGGTGAGAGCGATACAAGAAACAACCTTTTAGCCTATAAATATACCAGGAAGAAATCCACAGATTTCAGACCACCTCGTGGTCTCGAAGATGGATCTCACTCTGTACGAAGTTCTGTTCGTTCGTTCTACAAACTTTACGATGCTCTGTTCGCTTGCTCAACAAAAATGAACGTTTGTTCTGTACGTTTGACCTTCAAAAGAACGTGGTTATGATCAGTAAGATCAACAAAAGTACGATGGTTCTTCGAACTGATGGCTCAAGCACCCGTGTTATTCGGACGGACCTTGTATACTGAAAGGTACTTTATTTAGCTAAATAATCAGTATCATACTATTGTTTGTGAAATGCTTAACATTCCAAATTAAATATCATTTTTACAAAAGAATATTCTCTTGTGTTGACTACCGGGCAAAATATAGGTAGGTTAAACAAACATTAAGATTTGCGATAACTTACCTTGGTGTCCGTAACGAGCCAATATATTAATTACGGCATCAAAATCTGTTCTTTGACATGTCTTTCACATTCCTGACCAGGGGTGGAGCCAGACATTTTCATTTGGGGGAGCCACTGGAGGGGCCAGTTTTGCAACAAGGGGAGCTGTCAATGGTCTGTGTAGGACTTTAAGAAAGAGACCTGAAAAATTTCGGGGGCGACTAGGCGGGCAGGCAAAATTTTGGGGGGCAGTGGTCCCCCTGGCACCCCCCTAGCTCCACCCCTGTTCCTGACCCAACAGTGATTGGCATTAAAAGAAACAATAATATGTATAATTATTTCGAAATAATATAATGTAACTATTTTTTTCTCTTATATTGTTAACCTCAAATTTACACCTTCGGCAAATGTACCCCTGGAATACATGTACCCCGGTTGGGAACCTCTGTTTTAGAGCGTCAGTAACGTCATTTTTGGCCTAGCTTTTCTATTTCCCTAGTAACAGTGGGAGAAGGTACCTCACAATTGGATTAGCCTACGAAGGGCATCACATCATCCGGATCTGGGTATACTGAAAGATTTGAGTGTAACAGATAATAGAGCTATGTTTTATTCCAGAAATGAGTAAAAAACATTCTTTGACGAAGTTTGTTCCAAACGGAGGGGTTCATAGGATGACATTCGTTCTGCTTTTGTGCTTCAATTGCCACGTTGTATCGTCTACTTGCATTATTTCTACTGTTTAGCGAATTGCCTGATATGCTGTAGCTCGTGCAACATGAAAGAGAAGGCGAGGGCAAAGGTGAAAAGCGAGGACAAGCTATAAGGGGATAGCAGTTTTAACGGTTTGCAAAATATGCTGTTTCTTGTCTCTTCCCTTGCCCAAGTTGCAAAACATCAAATGACGGTGTTCAGCAGGTTTGGCGTGCATATCTGTAGGCAATAACTTTAACTATAACTTTCTGGGTCGAGTTAAATGTAAATAAAGTCTACATGGCACAAATGACTTTTTTCGTGGCGGTTGCTGCATACGTCCAACATCGTATTTAAAAATGTGTCCCCCTTGTGATTTTTGGCCCCCCCTGCTGAGACATCCTGGCGACGGCCCTGAATGTGGTTCGCCATAAACAGCTGCGAAAAGCGTGACTCCTTGTTTTACTTTCGGTTATTGATTACAAGCGCTTAGGTACAAGTTTGTATTTCATTAGCCGCGCACCTTCCACATGGAGCTTAAATCTCAGGTAAATTTCAGCCTATATGAATTCTCCATCGTTTACACTATGCACAACCATGGGCGTTGGAAGGGGGGGTCTGAAGAGGTCATTAGCCCCTCCACAGATTTTAAAATTTGACATTTTCCTATTAAATTTTAGCAAAAAAACTTGTTTTCTTAATTTCGAGTGAGAAAAATGAAATTTCACCATTTTTTCCTCTCCTTGAAAAATCCTTGTCTTCCCCTGTAAAAATCAACTACTCTACCTCCTGGAAAAAATCCTTCCGATACCCATACGCACAACGTTTGATTAATCATGGACAATTGGTAAACCACACAACTTTGATCAAGTTCGACTAAAGGCTGAAGTAGGAAGATTCCTAAAGCAGTTTCCTTTATTTGCACTGAAGTATTTTTCTGGCTTACACATCAAAAGCTTGATTAACCTGAAACATTTTGGTGCAACTTTTAGAATTGGGGGGGGCAAATACCCCCACCGCCCTCTGTAGCTACGCGCCTGCCCCCCCAAGAAAACTCTTCGCCCCCTGGTGTCCCAATCTGGTTACGAGCCTGTTTCCGTTGCTTTATAATTAAGCTAACGGTTGATGAAAGTGCGAAAAATTATTTTGTTTTTGACGACAAATTTCATTCTTTGCGATACAAATTTTAGTATGTGTCAATTTGTATACGCTTCGTTTTAGGCATGTTACGATGGACTATTATCGATATGCGTGTATCTATTCATTGCAGAAGACATCAATCCACTTAGTTTATTTAGGTTTTCTGAGTTGAACACCAGCGATATCAAGATCATGCGAAGCGTAAAGCAACGGACAGTGTGGCATTCAACCTCCATGTGTGAATTTCGCGTGTTTGCATTGACTTTTAACGCATAAGAAACAAACAAGGATAAGAACAAGTGTTGTATAGCATGAAAAAACATGCAATTTTGCAGAGAAAATAAGTTTGGAGGTTTAACGTGCTGTCGTTCAATGAGTAAATAGAACTTATGCTTGATCTGCACACCTGCGAATGACGCAAATAATTAATTCTCGTATTGAAGCACATCACCTTCTTTCATATTTCTGATGTACTGGTTTCCTTAGTTAATTTCTTAAACGCAAAACCAGTTGAGAAATCGAAATTCAGATGAAAGCCTTGGACCTGTTTGTCGAAAGGATTTTTTGCAGAAGGGGGAGTAGAGGATTTTCCAAAATTTTTCTGGAGGGGACACGGACAAATTTGGTGAAATTTGGTTTTCCCACTCAAAACCAGGAAAAAAACCTATTTTTGCTAAAATTTTCAAAATCCACTGGACCCAAGGCTCCCTGCCTTCCCTTCCGACGCCCATGGTCTTGGAGAAACTCATAGTTTAGTGCGAAAAGATTGCGACATCTTTCGAGCTTTGGAGTGTTGCCAAAACACAAACCTTCATGAACACAATGTGTATACGTTTCCCACACTGTTGTGACGTCTACAAATGGCTGCTCCATAAGTGAATATTAGTGTAAACAGCAAATACTGTCAAAATCATTTTACCAAGCTTTCGGTGGAGGTAAGTATAAATTTTGTTTGTTTGAAAATGTTTAGTTTCTACACTGTTAATTAATTTGTTGGTCTTTTGCAGCTCATACAATAGATACTTTTGAAATGGAAAAAATAAAGGGAAGGATTTGCGCTGCATTTTATGATTTTAAAAAATTGATTATTTTTCAATGTCAGAATGTTTTTTTTTCAAATGACATATTTGGGTTAGTGTTTGCAATGTTTTGACCCCCATAATTTTTTCAATCGTTACAGAAATTTGACAAAATCTCGTTTTTCTTTAAACATAGCAATTTAACAGTGAAAATGTTTGTGGCTTGGAAGTGTTTCGATGGAAACCACCGAGAAGAAATATCAATATCAGACGTGAGACACGAGTTTCGATTTCAACCAAAGAAAGGATTGTTTCAGTGAAAGTTTGATTGACAAATGTTTGTGCATTGTTCTTGAAGTAAAATACGTATCAACAATGCAATCATTGTTTTCAAGAAATTAACAATACATTTTGCAACTTGTCTATATTTTCAAACTGCATAGAACAATATGCACAAAGGCTTAGTGTTTGTTTTAACATTGTGAAGGTGTTTTTCTGGATGCAGCTCAGGTTTTACACAATGATTATTATATAGTTTCGGTGTGGTGTTTATTCAGGTTCCATTTGAGAGCGAAAGTACTTCAGCTGCCGAAAAACAGTTGAGAATATATTTCGAATTGTGCAATGAAACTTCAAGGCAAGTTTGCAAAACGTCTGTAAATATTGTCTGCAGCTGTATACAGAACCTGCTGTGATGCAGTTCAGGTGTCTGCGAGTGAGTGGTGCCCGGCATGCTATGTGTGTTGAAGAAACGATACGAGTTATGTGAAAATGGTTTGTGACGTTCTTCACACGTTTCAATGCGTTAGTTTTTGAAAATATATTTTTTGTAAATTTTCCATAATCAAACACCAATCCACGAAGCATCAAAGCAAAACAAGTATGTTACAAATTGCTTGGAATTGTTTTGCTGCAAAAATAAAAGAAGTTAGTGTGGATCATTAAATGCGCCTCAAATATTTGAAACTGTTGCCAACTGACAAAAAATTGCAGCAACATATGCACGTAATTTTGGAATACATATATGACTGACTGAAGATAAGTATGTTGAAATACTGTGAACAATGTGATTCACCGATTTGTTAATTTCAACCATTTTCAGTTGCCCGTTTTCAAGCATTGTAATTGTAGAAGACGATGAAAAGAATCTAAAGACTGGCTCAAGAATTCCAGGTATGAGTTCAAAAACGGTTTGTTTTTCTATGATTTTTTAAAAAATCATCAAGCATTTCCGAGGACTTCTTGTTATTCTTATGTTTCTTTGCTTGACAATAGAAAATTTACACGATGAATAAAAAGGCATATCATCATTGGCAAACACGAAGGTTTGCTCTAGCAAAAGCATTGACATGGAACGGTGTCCGCATCAAATAGATTCACTGCCATAAGAATGCTTCTTTTCACAAAATATGCAGCCAGAGCCGGGGGAAAAGCCACCGGGTGGCGCCTGTGGCTCATGGTTAAAACGGGGCTCTCAAATCTGCCTGAGGACCTTTGTCACGTCATACAGACACACCAGAACTGAATTAGCCAAGAAATAAGTTCACACATTTCCACTTTCAATGTTCATATTTATCTAATACGTCAAAGAAATTCAACTTCCCATACCTTGTTTTTATCTAGGCCAATCATTGCGAAGTGCATTATGGGTAGCTTATTTATCAGCATTTGCCTTGGTGAGCTGGCAGTTGTGTAGGCAACGTTGCTGAATCAACATTGATTGTGACCATTTTAGTATCGTCTCGTATGAAATTTTTCAGGAAAATTAAGTTGTAGACCAGTGGCGTAACTAGAGGGTTAAGCTAGGTCGAGAAACGTAGCTGAAGTGGCCCACTGGCCACCGTAGGGTGCCAACTTACCAACACTGAGGAAATGAGAAATGAAAGTGTATCCGAATGTGGATATCTATACGGTACCAAAACTCGAAATCACAGCAAAACAGTTCAAAAAACTTCCGAAACGCGCAAAACACAACAACCTACTGAAAACCAAATGAACCTGAATACCGAAATATAAGCTAAATGGGCCGAGGTTTTACATTTAGTATAGCAAAGCAGAAAGGTTCGTGCCCATGCATCCATGTCAGGTACGCGACTGTTGTAGATCTGTGTTGTGTTATCTCACTGTACAATAATAAAATGGCCGATTTCCAAGGTGTACAATCATGTGAAATCGTATTCGTAGCCTGCAACTGTGATATCCAGTGTATCTTGCACCATAGTTGTCCAACGAAAACTCAACGTTTTTCAACCAGGATGCGAAATCAAGTTATTCAACCAATAACATTGTACGCCAGTTGTCGGCAAACTGTGGGCCTCGGCCCAATTGTGGGCCATTCGGCACTTTCTATTGAGCCGCGCAACACGTATTGCGTATTGTTGTGGGCAGTGACGTAACTGACGGGGGGCAGGGGTGCGAAACGCCCCCCCCCCCGGCAAGGTAAATATAGAAACTGGGCCTCCTTGCTTACAATGTGATATTTGGGGCGGCAATAGCTCAGTGGTAAAGTGTCCGCCTCCCAATTGGAAGGTTGGGTGTTCGATCCACAGCCACTGAGTGAATTTCCGTAGCGCTCCTTGGGCAAGAGCGTTCACCTCAACCTCCCCGACAAGAAGCACAATTCAGGCTTCGGCCTGCCGCCAACAGTCGTTGCCAAAATTAACAAAAAATAGTGTTTGATATTGAGTATTCTTTTGCTTTTCAGTAAAAAGAAAACTTTTTACTTTCAGTAAAAAGAAAAGGTTGTTGTTTTTTGCGTTTTTTTGTGTGTTTTCATGTTTGTTAGCTAGTGTACAGTTGGGATGCACTTCCGCATTCACTATCATCCTTAAACATCAAGTGTTTGCTAATGGGAGTCTTTCAGCTAACTTCTACCCCCTGGCTCAAACCTCTAGTTACGCCACTGGTTGTGGGCCGTGTGGTACGTACTGTAAGAGCTAATGTGCTGCGCCGGTTGCGTGGGATGAAACATAAGCTACTGCAACCACTATACAACATTGATTGCTTGACGTTGACATGGCATTGTTGTTGTCATTAAAAGGTTTTAAGACATTAACACAGCACTGTTACGTTACAGATTCATGAATACAACATGCGTTTGAAACTGGGCCTTCAAAATTAAGCACGGGTCTTTAATTACGACTAAAAGGGGAATAGGGGCAATCTTAACAAAGGTTTGCCGATCACTGCTGTGCGCAATATTGTTGAAAAGAGCAAGTTGAACTTAATCAAAACGTTTCACAGATCAGTTATGACTGATGAAAGACCAGCAAATCTGGCGGTTATGTCTATCCAAAGTGAAAGTGCAAATACATTAGATATGACTGAGTTAACAAAAACATTTGCAACTTTGAAAACTTGGAAAATGTCATCTTCCTATCACAGTTTGAAATATAGCTAATGCTAAAGTCTGCCTGCGTTATAGGTTGTGTTGATGCTCAGAACCATCGCCAGAAAGTCTTCAAAAGGGGGGCGTTGCGTTTGAGAAGGGGAGCTTGACATTCTAAAAACTGACAAAAACTCCACTGATTTATACTGTTTCATATTTCAATTCGACGGGCTTGGAACTTGTTTTGGGGGACAAGCCCACCAAAGCCCTCCCCGTTGTGAAAGACTGTTAATGCGGCAGAAACATCCTTTTGTGAACATTTGTCAAAATAAATCGACACTTTTGTTTATATAAATATTATGTATTAGATACAACATATTGTACATTGGGGCCCAAATTCCAGGCCTGAGATAACCCCCAACCGCCTATCACCGGCCTTGTGTAGAGCACATTTTTAGATCAAAGCTCACAAGATGAAAAGTTATTGTTTTTAAAACTGTAGCTTTATATGTGTCACCTGCTAAACACATTTTCAAATAACAGGTAGGAAACACTTGGACGCAGTCGTGACTAAAAGATCAATGTTGGTCAAGCCTACGAAAAGAAAATATGAAAAAGACGTTTTGCAAAGAGTGCACCACCGAAGAGTTAAAGAATGTCATCGATCATCTGGAAAAGGTAACAGTGGAAGATGTTTTTTCACAAACGAATTAACAAAAACCAACGTTACACCGAATCTCACTAAATCATCACACGCAAAAATCCTCTTCTATCTCAAAAACAAAATGCTCTCTGAAAATTCATTGAAGACATCGAAAGATCAACGTTTGCGACATATCGGCAACTTGACTCAAACTTATTTTAGAAAAAACATCAACAACCACGCACATGCGAACACACACTGGAGAAAAACCTTATCGTTACCAGAAGTGTGGAAAAAGATTATCCCAGTCCATTCACTTGAGAACACACATGCGAATATACACTGGGGAAAAAACGTATTGTTGTCAGAATGCCGGCGATTGTTGCGCAGCTTCATGTAACAAGTCCATGTATTACTAAATAAATCACCTTAAACTCCAATGTAGTAAAACACTTCTTTGTAAATTGAATGATGTCCACAATACACAAATTTTAGAAGCGGGTTCAGCAAGGATTAAACGCTAGAATTTGCCTTCTCGTGGCGAAGATTTGCCGCTTCCATCGGTTATGCACTCCTTCACTATCTCGTTTTTGCGTACCGAGCGGTAGCGTGGTCAGGCTGCTGTGGAGCCTGGTGGTGACGTGGCACAGTCCATCGATGCAACTGTTTTCACGTTGAATGTGAACCGATGCTAGTAGGATGAATCAATCCAAGTTGATTTATGTGAACGCAGTGATAGTTAAGACCCTTAAGTGCAACGTTTTTAAGAAAACAAATTCCTTTTGCGACGTCATGAAGGGGCGATCTTCTTCAACTTGCGGCCCACGGGAATTTCGATAAGCTTCCTGGGAAATTTACATTTTTTCAAGCCCTGCACACCAATATGATAATGACATAATTTTACAAGCCATTTATTGTATGCATGTTAGTTAGTGGGACTTCTGGTAAGTACGTAAGAGCTGCATGAAACCGGGCAAAGAGCCACATGCAGCTTGCGCGGGTTGGCCAGCCTTCATTTAAGCTATCCATCAATGGGGCCGCATGGAAAAGCTTTTTTAAGAGGGTTGCTGAACAAAGTTTGAGTAGCCCTGTTGTAGGAGACTTTATTTGAATAAAATTTCAGGATTGAGGATGTCACAGCGTGTTGGTTGTCTAGATCAGCGCTCTTCAACCGGTGTGCACGGTGCACCCTGGGGTGCAACACTAAGAAAGGGTTCACATGGATGCATTGCAAACTTGTCTCACTAAACAGATACTTTTCACAAAAACTCTGTTAGCAAAAATGAACCATTAACCTACCAATGGCTTTCAGGACTTAACCTAGACTTTGCAACAATCTTAAAGACACGGGCGCAATTATGTGGGGAACACGGGGGATGTGTCAGTAAATAGGGTGCATAAGTGTAAATAGGGTGCATGAGTGTAAATAGGGTGCATGAGTTCGTCAAAACATCTTCAGGGATGCATCATAACAAAAAAGGTTGAAGAGCACTGGTCTAGATGACCTACATGGTCTTTCACCAATCGTATGTGACTCAGTGGCAAACTTTGTTTACATTGATCAATTTTTTTGCCATTTTGTTTTTATTCATTTCAATTTCCACTGACAATTGCTTACCTTGCATGATGGCTTTTTACACTGTTTCTGTGTATTAGGTGAATCCCATCAATCAAATCAAATGCAGTATCCTAAACTGACTTAGTTTATTAGGATTTAAGAGTTGTTTACTTGCCATCCACTATGATTTTATCATAAAAGGCAATTGTAGAGAGGCACACCACTTGCCAAGCAAAATATGAAACTCAATCTATAACAGTCTTGTTGTTTAAGAGCTTGTGCCTCCCTATTGAATGCCTTAACACCTTTGGCACAAAATCCCGCCTCGAACACATGTTTTTGCAATATTTTCCCACCACTTTGCAACTTCACAACTTTCCCAGAGATTGTGCTAGAGAGCTGTTCAAATGCTCAAATTGGATTTCAGTTTTTTTGTGGGAGACATCATAATTGGGGTAGGTTTTAGGCCATTTTGGCTCAAGTTACCTGCCCTGGGCCCAACCACAAGATACAATTTTTGACTCAATTTGTTATTGGAAACTAGGCTACAATCCGTGTCTTTTGAGTCTTTGACTAGCTTTCTAGTCTTTCTGGTTCAGAAGTTACAGTCTACTCTAAAAACAACAAACAATCAACAATTGATTAATTCCTTGGGTGATTGATTAATCAGTTTGTTGTAAAAGCTAGTTATTACCAAAACAGCCACATTTGAGTTAGGGAAACAATTTCCTGGTATGTGTGTGTCATTATGAATGTAATTATAAACTTATTGCAATTGTGAATAAACATCAGAAAACTTGGTGTGATTTCAAATTAAATTTGTTTTGTACGTTGAACATTCATGTTATTGCACAGGCGACTTTATACAACAACCATGCACTGTACCACTTTCAACATAAGAAATGCCTTTCATAAGTGATTACTGTGTGGTGAATACCATCTCAAATTAATCTAAACTTCAAAGATCAGATTTTGCAAACGGTCTTTCGACCATAGTCTGATTGTGTGTACCATATTTTGTGGACTATAAAGCGCACTGGGTTATAAGGTGCAGTGATCTTCCACAAATCCATTACATTCTTCACCTTCAGTGTCGGAGTTAACAGTTGCGTACTTTCGATATCGAGGATGCTCAGATACCTCTTGTCATCACCCAAGTTAGTCTCATTGCTGTTACATAGGTGTTCAGTGACGATTTCGGCCTTCGTTAAAGCTTGGACCACAATTGACACTGATACCTTAGCCCAGGCATCTAGGATCAATTGGCAGATAGTGGAGTTAGGTCAGTACATCAAGCGCACCATCAATTGTTGATGAAATTGAAGGATTTTAACTGTGCCTTACAGTCGGAAAAATATGGCAAGTCTCGCCTTTGCAAGCCGTTTTATCAGGCTATGGTCTGTCCACCTTTGGCCATGTCAGCAACACAGTCTCAATATTGTTAGATGTGGTGTTAAAGTAACATGTTTGCAAAATATATTGTTTTTTTGCAGACAATGACAATTTTACCTTGGCAAGTAGAACTGGAAGTGGTGGCCAGCAGCAACAGCAACAACAGCAGCAGCAACAGCAAGTTGTGAACTTGAACCATCAAAATCAGCAACAACAGTCACAAGTACAACAAGCAAATCAGCAGCAGCAGCCAGTTACAACAGCTCATAAAATACAGGTGCAACACCAGCAACAGCTGCAAGAGGTTTGATTGTGATTTTGTTGCATAAGGATTTGTTTTTTCAGGATTCAGCTGGTGTTTTGGTATTCATTCTCCTTTTGTGAAATGCGAACCACTTATATCTTCAATTTTTGGATTTAGTTGAGTTATGGATTTTTATATATATATTGCATTTTGGCAAGTGGTAAATTGTAAATTTTTAGACTCTTTTTCAAAAGAGTTTTTGCTTATTTACCCCATTTTAATTTGTTATAAGAAATGCTATGTTGATCCACCATTTATGGTGGTTTTCAGTGTTGTTGATTCCATTGTGCACATAAGTGTTTTTTCACCCATTTTCATTCAGCAGCAAAATTCTTCACCAGTGCTACCTCACTGTTTTGCAAAAATTGTAAGATTCACAAAAATATTCACTAGATAAAAAAAAATAACTAAATTTAAAATTTTTGGATTGAATTAAACAGTTTTGCTTCAAGTGAATTAGTTATATAGGCTACTTCATTGCCAGAGTCGAACAATAGTAGCATATGTAGCAATTGCTACAGGCCCCGCACTTTTGGGGGCCCTTCGGTCTTCTGTAATAAGACTTATTTATTACAAAAGGGTTTAAATAGATTTTTTTCAGTCTAGGAAGTCAGTATTTCGCTAAATTTGCCGTAAGTAGTAAACGAAGATTTTCAGTTGAGCGCTCTCTGTATCCAGAATTTCTTGTTTGATTTTATGTGCACAGTCACGTAACAAAAGGCATGACATGAGATTGCGGTCAGCAATGTTGCCATTTTAGCTGAAATGCTGCTAAGTCTAGCAGGATTTTCTCCTGTCAGCTGTAAAATTTTCAATCTAACATTCAATTGATTTTCTAGCAGGATTTTACCAACCGTTTGGCAGATTTAGCAGGTAAAATTCCTGATCAGAAAACTGTTTCAACACTTTTTCAAGATGAAAACTTTTACACCTTCTTCCTCAAAAAATACTTCTTTTTATGACGTTCTTAATTTGGTAACGCCAGGACAATGCACAATCAGCTGCCTGCAAGTGCAATTATTAGGAATTGTGATTACGATGTAACGAAGCTGCTTCAAGCGTATAATTGCATCATAGTAACAAGTAATTAGATGGCTTGGTGAAGCCTAAATGATTTGCTTGTGTGCTTAGTGAGCGAGTTAGGTTAAGACATTAACCTATGTTTTTATTCCATACGACATATATGATATTTCCAAGTGGTTCAGTCACGCTAGTAAGTAGTAATGTCTGGTAAAAAGCTTCCTGGCAAATCAAAGCTGCCAAACGTTTTGACGTATATGGTTGCAAGATTCAGAACGTGGCTCAGTGCCCAGGTGGGTAACGAGGGGGGCATGGGGGGAACAATTCCCCGGGCGCCGAATTACTATTGGAGCGCCAAATGACTGCGGGGAGCGCCGAAAAGTTCCAACAATGTCACAACTCACAAGTACTTTCTTCAACACAGTGAGTTTGCTTCCGAAAGACCTCAGGTTCGAACACTGGGGCCAAACTTGCTTCTTGTCCCGGGCGCCATTTAACCTCGTTACGACCCTGTCAGTGTATATTGCATTCATAGCGAAACATTGTGAGCTTGTAAGGCATAACTGGTAGCAAAAGCACTCAGATAAGATTAAAGAACTTTTTGCATGCTCCCTAATGCAACACAAAGGTTTGAGTAACAAAGACCAGACATAGAAAATTGTAGGGTTGAAGCTATGCTCAGATTGTTTATCGCTGAGCATTGTTCTACTGTATAAAAACACGCAACCATTTGAAAAAGATCGTCAAGAACTGTATGTCATACAAAATACGAGGTAAGCTGCAGTTACGTTGCTCAAAATATTGGATGAAAGAAAATTGTGGGCCGGAAAGTGTGGTGGCCAAGACCGTCATTTTCAGCCCATGCTCATTGGGAGCAAGTGCAAAACGAAAAATTAATATACTGTATAACTTTGTAGGCATCTTTCAATCATCTTTAAAATAGCAGATGTTTAACAGAATTTCACTGCTTTTCGCAGATTTTAGCTGAAAATTTGTGACAAGACTTTGAGTGGAATCTAGCAGTTTTTGCGACACCATTTAGTAGATTTAGGTCACAACCATCTGGCAACACTGGTGGTCAACATGCGATACACCCAGACTGTCGTGTCACGATGCGAGCTGGAGAGAGCATGCAGAGAGTAAAGCTAGTAATACGGATGCCTTGCCCACAGACGTTTTGATTCAGCAGGTGTTGAGGTGTTGTTTTTTTTAACTTAGGTCTCCGCGCTATAGAAATGCTACAAGCCCCGCACTACCTTAATCCGGCACTGTTCATTGCCCAAAAACCTTAGCATCATTTGCAAGTTTGTTAAAATATATCGTGTTGAATCCTGAAAAATCCTACACCAAACAAACTTCCTGCTTCTTTCAAGAGGTGAAATCATCAACACTTGCAGAGTATTTTAGATCAATCAACCTAACATTTAATCAATATGTTTCTACTGCAATGATTCTGTGGAGAAATGAAGAAAAGGTCATAGGCAACATTGCAGCAGTGAACAGAAGTGAAAACAATAAGAAACTGAGATTTAAAAAACTTGTTTGTTCTTCGAAAAATGCTGTTCTTTGTGCTACACATGTTGTATCGTAGTGTTGCAACCTCTCCGGTGGTATTGCGTTGATTGTGTGATTCACCACGAACGGCATGTGCGCGAAGAACAACACCATTATATATGTAGCGCGAGCAAGCAATAGTAAGAGATTGCGAGCATGATCTCTATTGTTGCTTGCTGCCATGGTGCGAAGCTTTGCGCACATGCCGCTCGAGATTTCCGATCGCAACAGTAGCATTTGCCACAAGGTTTCCAATCAAGCAGATAAATTAGCTCTTCTGGCGATTTTTTATTATCAGGCTTCTTTGAAGAAGCCCACTTGAATAGGTGGGCGAAACGTCGGCTGCTAATAAAATAATAGCCAGAAGAGTAATTTATCTGTTTCTTTGTTTTGTTGGTGCAAATCTTCTCACAGTGATTCACACAATCAATTGTTTGCAGAAAAAGAGCTGAAAAGCTAAAAGCAAGTCAAACAAACTTCAAACACATACTTTGCAAAAAATCACTAGATCTAGTGAAAAATCACTGGGCAGGGCACTGGTGTTCTTCACTTATATGCTGACCATTTTACATAACCATTTCATTTGCAAAATAATAATTTTATATCTTGCTATGAAGGGTGTTTCCTAAACTTTCTCAGGTGTATTTTGTGATACACTATATGCAATTGCCAGCTGCTATTGTAAATGTATATTGAGAAAGATATTTTGCATGTGCCACATGTACCTTCCAACTTCATCACTATTTCTGGTCTGCTTGCTGTTACCAAGCAGCCAACCTGCGAGTTTGTAGTCCTGCTTGCTTGTGTTCTATGAAGGGGTTCATTGCTGAGTTGGTTGGCAGTTTGAACTCTGAATTCAACAAAGTTTCTATGTTTGATGTCAGGAGCAAGGGTTGAGAGCAGTTGCATTAGTTGACTTGCTGGAAGTCTTTTGCCTGCTGCCTGCAGACGTTATTCCAGCTAAGAAAGTAGCCAACAAGGCATGGCTGCACAACAAAGCTGCATCTTCATTGCATTCGCAGTATGCTGAGGTGTGGAAGATTGCAGTCCTCGTGTTCCAGTCAAAAACGCAGTCTTACGAGATTTTCAGATAAAAACAAAATTCCAGTTGCGAGCAAGTGAACATAGTGTTCTGGCAAACCATCCGGTATCTCCGCGGAAAAAGATTCCATGCTTGTACAGATCTGTTAAATGTCTTGCTCAACAATGAGGAGGATGGATTCTTGCACTGCGACTATCGCACACACAGAAGGCACATTTGGAAGTGGAAAATGTCATAAGCCCTGAATTTGGAGCCACTCATCCGAGTGGAGAGATCTCAGGTAAGATTCTTCCGGCACATGACTAGAATTTTCCTGTAAAGATTGGCAAGGCAAGTCTTTTTTGGCCACACCCATGGAAAAGCGGCCCAGAGGTCAACCTAGGACCAGTTAGCATGATTACATCTCCGACTTTGCTTGGTCCCGTCTTGGTCTGGAGTCAGCAGAACTGTCTCAAAATGCTGAAAACTGAGGTATTTCGCGCTCGAGCTTTGCTGTTCCCACGATCTTCCCCAGGGGACATGTGGGTCTGAAAGTGAATCAATTACATATTACTGTTTTCTGGTGTTTTTTCCTTTATTGAGTTTTCATTTTCCGTCAGTCTACTACCAATAAAAAAGCTTCGTAGCATTTTTTACTTGATTACCAGCACCACTTTGTCATACATGACAAAAGTGAAGTCTTGTTTTGGACAAAACGGCCGTAAAACCCCAGGAACCAACTGATGATATCGAGGATATTTCTTGTAATATTGCCACTGCTGGCAGCACATGTGTGCATCGTTATATACTCTACTTTCATCGCTAAAATATATTTCAATGGTTCTTAATTATGAAAGTAACATAAGAATAACTAAAACTTTTTTAAACTTGTGTTTTCTGGTTATTGTTATACAGTAGTATTGCAAATGTTTTGCAAAAAAATCATTTGTTTATGCTGAGGCGCTGGGTTTCTTTTTTCTCTGAGACATTTTGGTCATTCGTCCCATACTAGTATTAAAACTTACCGTAACAGTATTCGCTCGTCTATCTTTTCGGACATTATGACTGAATTGGCTTAATGGTTTTTGGTCATTTAAAACAAAATTCGTCTATGACCAAAAAAATAAACCCAGCTTAGGTGTGTTTGACCTTCAACAGGCATCAGTAGGGAAAGTGTCAAGACAACTCTTATCGCCCTGGTCCAGGGTTTTTGGGTGATTGAACCTGTTGTTTCGCTTCGCAGGTGCAGCAAGCACAACAGCAGTCCCAACAAATGCAGCAACTGGAGCAAAAGCAACAGCAGTTCCAGCAACAATACTCCGGGGCTGCTGTTGCCAGGGGAGCTGGAAACCTTGTTATGTCTCCGGGGTTTAGTCCATCTCGTCGTGGACGAAAACCAGCAGACAAGAAAAAGCGGAAGCGGCATACGTGGGTGAAGCGTCCCATCCCTGCATACATTTACTTTGTATCAAACTATCGCGAGACTTTAAAAGAAGCTGGAGAAGTTATTCCAAAGGTGGGTTAGAATCGTTGGTTATGGAGAGTTGAAATTGCGTTGTATAGATGCATGAGATACTTGACTGGAGGCCAGGCCTGCACAACACAGAAAGCTCGAAGGGCCAAATTATCAACATAAATTTGCCGCGGGCCGCAAAAGACTATTTCATTTCGATGTAGAGATTTCGTTGTAGTGTGGAAGATATTCTGGAACGACAATTACTTATTCGAGGTCGAGCTTTTGCAACATTTTCTACTATTGACAAAACTCTCGCGGGCCGCAAGATAAGCTTTTGCGGGCTGTATGTTGTGCAGGCCTGCTGTAGGCGATAACAAATCAACGTCTATATGTATGCGACATCTACGCTTAAATTGCATGGCCTCCGTGGAAGTAATACTCCTCTTTAAACTAGTTTTGTTAATCAAACACGGTCTGTGATCTCATGGCCTCCTGCAAGGGTGTCCAACTCGAATGGAGATACTTGCCAACGTTTTCTATTTTTCCAGCCCCGTGCCATAACATGTTCAAATAATTGCTGCCAATGCAACACGAACTTATTACACACAACAACAGACAGCTGTTTACTAAACGCCACAAGAATTTAATCCCCTAAAAAAACTGCTGCCTTGGAGGCGTTTTTGTCGGACCTAAGAAAGAAAGATTTGGGTTCAAGATGAAAGCTAATAGATATTTTGTTGATGCAGCGCGCTGCTTTACTTTACATATTTGTTACAATCAGGATTTTTATAATTAATCAGCGTTACTGCGACTTCGTGCATATTTTTTACTGTTGACCCGTTCAAATTGTTTGTGAAACATGCAAACAGGTTTTTTAAGTTTTCATTGTTGCACTTTTAACATGAAAACAACTTTTTCATCAAAATGCGACTCCCAGCTTTGTTTTTTAATCGTTTTTACGTCGAAACAAATGATATTGTAAAAACGTACCACGCAACCCGGTAGTTATCTGTGGGAGCAGCTATAAAACTAGAAGTGGTGATTTCGTGTCTTTCTGATGGTCCACATTAACCCAAGCCTAGCAAACGGTGCTGATGCCAAGAGATAATTCAGCGGTGGCCTAATTTCCTTTCCCACTCATGGAAGCCGATTCAGTGGAATGCATTGGCTTAGCGTGGGCAATTTGACTACGCATGCAATTTTTGGTTTGTGCAGTGGCGTATGCAGAAAATTTTCATGGGGGGGGGTTTTGGTTCAGGATCATATGGTGGTCATTTGTATTTGGTGTGCGCTGTTTGTGACGTCACAAGTTGACGTCATGTCCATGTTTCCAAACCAACGTTTTGGCGAAGTTTGTTGACATAATAATGCATATTTTTCTACACGCACTCCCCGTATTTCATGTGTCATTGCACTGAATATAAACTATCAGCGGTCCAAGTTAGGCTATCAGAGGAAAATAAACTCACCGCTACGATACAGCAGTTCATAACTGCAAAAATATCAGGCTGCGCATTAAAACAGGGAAGTGAAACACACTCATCCCTACGTTAGAGCCATTTATCACTGCAAAATGAGGCTGCGCTAAGGTCTTGTCAAATACGTGCAGTTGAGAATTGAAGGTGTGCGGCTGGTCTGGCTGGCGCAGACCCTGGTTTGCGAGATCGAATTTTACTGAACTACACAAGAATTGAGAATGCGCATAAAACATGCAAGAAAACTTTCAATTCTTTATTTTGTATAGAAGTCCAGCGAACTTTTAGTTTTCCTTTTTCCCTGCTGAGACAAAAAAGCTGTTTTTGAGCTCGTGCAACAGTTCTATCATGCTACAGAAATTGCTAATGTACCCAATGCGCTGATCAGCCATAGCAGACAAAATAAAGACAATTGTTTCGCATAAAGTGTAGTATCGCGGAACACAATCTTAAACATGCGATGGAGGGTTTGCAAAAAGTGGTGAGATGGTTTCTGGACGCAGACGATAGCCCGAATTCCCACCAAAACGTAATTATTACTTTTTGGCCCATTTGCAATGTTCCTTGAAATTTGCATGCAAATTTATTCCATGGTATTTGCATTAAGTCGGCAAACTAACGAGCAAAAAGTATGCGAAAACAGTTAATCTCCTTTGCGCAGGTAATGAACTTTTCGTAAAATATCAAGCTGAAGGGAGGGGGTTAACCCCAACCCCAACCCCCCCCCTTGCGTACGTCCTTGGGTTTGTGTCTCGATGACGTCATCGTGCTCAGTTAACGGCGGCACGATGTGATTGCAAAAAGCTTCCAAGTAATAAACACGATGCTTAATCGTTCAGAAGTTCAGGTCTTGCACACTTTCCGCTCTGGCTTTGCGATCGCAACACATGCACCAGTTTTTTTTGACATGGGAATGCCATGAAGTTCACTTTGACTTATAAAAGATCCTTATCATGTCATTCACTGTGACAATCACACATTCATCAAAACAAGTTCTAGCTTTGCAGCCAGCTGTTTGAGGAAATCTCCAACCTGGTCTTCCATCCCGTTGCAACGATTCAGGCTTGCACTTATCATTTAGCAATAATAGCAAAGTCACCGCAGTGACCATACATCAAGCGAATCAGTCGCAATAATTTATTTGCACAAGGAAACTAGTTTCGTGTTCGACACATCTTCAGTCCTATGCGAAAGTTGACAATGAAACAAAGTTAGAAAAACTACGTACTGTGCTAAGAACAAAAGCTAAATAATAAAGCCAAAGAACGACTACTTAACTCACTAGACCGATTACAATACATATTGCCAGCAGTTTTGTGCCAGCATGCACACAAACATGTAAAGTTACACCATTTTTGCAAAAAAGTGTTTTGTATTACACCATATGGCAAAACTGTTCAACAACACTAATGCGGTAAGCAAGCCGTAGTAGGATGACAGACTGCGCACGGTGTCCTTTGCCAAACAAATACGAAATCCTGCTAAATTCACTGCCAAATTACAGGGAATATATTACAAATAATATTGACAAAATACTGCCAAAATTCTGCAACATGTTTTTCATTAAACGATTTACTTTAACAATGGACCCAATACTAATTGTGTTACTTAAATTTATTTCGGAAAAATTCGACATTCAAAAGTGGAGGGTCCAGGCTCCCTCAGAAATAAAAGTGGGGGGCCTAGGCACATGCGCGCACCCCCCGGTTCCGCCACCTATGGTAATAAGTGAAAGTGAGTTTCACAACAGTTACTGATAACTGAGCGCATGCTCTTGTTCTTACAAATAGTCTTACTAATTGACCTTGATTGTGAACAGAAAAATGAAATACTAAATGGCAATGAGTAGCCTACAATTATTCTTTTTACCATATCAATTTAGGACATATCAAACTGGGCTAGTGTGGTAGGCAAGGTTAGGTTAAATTTTGGTTAGGTTAGTTTTAAGGTTAGGTTAGTGTTATTTTGGTCAGGAATTTGGTATAGAAAACTGATTTTTCTGAAAATAACTTTTAAAGAAAATTTATCTACCTCGAAAATGTCATTTGGATATATATACACAATGGAACTCCGCTAGCACGACCACTCACTGTTGGTCGTGTTAGCGGGACTGGGGTGGTCGCGGCACACTTGCATTCCTAAAGTTTTCATATTATAGCGACCACTTCGTTTCTACAGTTGTTTCCTTGATTGAAAATTATTTAGCTTTGTCTTACGTGCTGCCACAGCCTATCGTTTCTGTACTATAAAATCATACAACGGAAAAAGTCGATGTCGGCAGTACAAATTCCAGAAGAGTTTACAGTATGAATTTGTTACGTCACATTGGCACTTACTGCGCTTCTACCCACGCCTACATCTTTGTATCCGCGATGCTTCAGGACAACATGATGCAGCTGAGGAAATTGCTCCTGACGGGTTCAGAACCGTCGCCAGAGAGTCATCAATACGGGGGCTTTGCATTTGTACGGGGGAGCTTTGCGTTCGTGCAGGGGGTCTTGACATTCAAATTTATCAAAAATTCCACTATTTATAGTGTTTTATGTTTCAATTTTGGGGGGTTTGGGCTGTTTTTTGGGGGTGATAAGCCCACCAAAGCCCCCCGTGGTGACGGGACTGGACGGGTTACCACCTTTTCAGCGTAAGGATACCGATAGAATATATTGGTCGTGTTACGCGGTGCTCGATTAGCAGTTTTGTAACAGCTGGAATGTGGCCGCGGTCTGGTACTGGTCACGTTAGTGAAACAAAAGGTAATGCTTTGGCATAAGGAAGATCGCGTTAAAGTGGTCGTGATAGCAGGGTGGTCGTCGACAGGGTGCCACTGTATATTCAAAATATTCCACAAGTGTTTTGTGAACATTCATCGATATGGAGACTTGAAACCAATGAGTTTCGTTCATATTGTGACTTCCATACTAGATAACGATTCTTTTCTATTGCTCAAGCTTTTTTCGTTTTTCATAAAGCCACAATCTTAAGCGTGACTCATCAAATAAAAAGCCACAATCGACCAAAAGCCACAATGAAATGCGCCATGTAAACAGGCTAAGTGTAAACTTAATTTGTGCCAAAAAAGTCTGTTACTCTAATAGGCTTAAATATGCTTTTCTTTGCGTCAACAGCAGAATCACGAGTAACATTTTAAAAACTTGTTTTGGACAGAGGACAGAGTGAGCAAGTTTGGATGGATGAAAAATTAGTTACAAATCTGCTTTTTGAAATTCAAAGTATAGGTTTCGTTTTTTTAAATCTCTAAATTTATCACCTTCAATTCTAAATCTTTGGAGTTTTCTTAATCAATTACTTGTCGTGTGAGGAGAAAAGTAATTAGGAAAGGTGTAGGTAACGTTACAAAAAATGGCAAAGCTTTGTTAGCCAAAATACACGAAATATGTGGCGAAGAAATTTGAGTGTCAATGCAGATGCCCAGTGTTAAAATAAAAAGAATGTAGTGAAACAGGTAGTTGGTAGATAGTAAAAAACTTTAAAAGCTTGTTACTTCATTGGCAAATGATATAAACGACAAAACACCTTGGCAAATAATTGAACGAAGGAAAGCAACCATTCCTGTGGGCTGTATCAGAGATGAGCACGGATTAGAACTGGATCGGACTGGATCAGGACTGGATCGGACTGCAATTTTTTTGAAAATTGGCGGATCAGGACTGGATCGGACTGACAAAATTTATTGTTTTGATGTGATTATTCTAACCACATCAAGCATGTTAGTTCATTTAGTTGTAATTTTTATTTTGCAGGTTTGTTAAATGGTAATGCATATTTTGCCATCAATGACAAAGCTCTGCTGGGACGATTTTGTTATGCATTCAACTTTGGGTAGATGATGAAATGGATGCCGATTTTGCGCATTTGACCTAAGGTAACCTTGCGCGATGAAAACGCTGGAAACACTGCTGGTTTCTGCGTCAAAATCGGCATCCATTTCATCATCAACCCAACTTTGTCCAGACTCCACATATAGCGTTGGGTTCGTATTCCTGGCAACAAGGTGAACGTAGTCAAGGTGTTAGTGTCTATGCCTGCTGTGTATGTGTTCAGTAGTTCTGCTCTCACCCTTTGCTTTGGCTTAGGTGGTGAAGATCACACCTTTGATGGGAGAGCTTTTTATGTACTTTTGGACAAGATTCAGGTTTGGGTTTAGGGTTTCATTTTAGGGTTTGGTTTAGCTTTTGGGTTTAAGTTATGGGTTTAGCTTTTGGGTTTCGGTTTTGGGTCCAGGTTCAGTGTGTTAGGCCATGTCAGAGAAACCAGCATGCACTAACCCAAGTTTATCATCCTTGTCACTTGACCAATTTTACTGTTGCGATCGGAAAAGGCCGAGCGGCATGTGCGCAAAGCTTTGCACCGTGGCAGCAAGCAACAATAGAGTTCACGTCCCGCGATCACTCTGTTATTGCTTGTTCACGCCACATATATATTATTGTTATTCGCGCACATCTCGTTTGTGGTGAATCACACAATCAACGCAACGCCACTGGAGAGGCTGCAACAACATCCCCTCCTTTTTACAACGAATCGCACCTATCGCACGTTCTTTTGTGTGAAGGCTGAACTCGACACGACCTCCACATCCTGGTCACAGCACCATTTTATTGCGATCGGAAACGCCCGAGCGGCATGTGCACAAAGCTTTGCACTGTGGCAGCAAGCAACAAGAGTTCAAGTGCAGCAATCACTCTATTATTGCTTGTTCGCGCCACATACATATATTGTTGTTCTTCGCACACATCCCGTTTGTGGTGAATCACACAATCAACACAACGCCACCAGAGAGGTTGCAACACTTCCAATTGGGTTCACCTAATGGCAAATAATTTCAGCAGTGCTTTTGCCCCTGATGGCAAAATAAACAGTGACTTATTAAATTTTGCCATGCCAAAAGGTTATGGCTATTTTACCTCATGAGGTTGTGACTATTTTGCCTCACCTTGCTATTTTGCCTCATGAGGCAAAATAAAATGTATGGTTTTATAGGGGCAGATCAGGACTGGATCGGACTTATGATTTTAAAAAATTTTGTGGATCAGGACTGGATCGCAATCAACTTCTGCGGATCAGGATTAGACTCGGACTGAAAAATTTCACAGTCCGCTCATCTCTGGGCTGTATATATATACTCGCCTACATCGACTGTGCCTGTTTTAAATTAAAAAGTAATGATTCGCCTCTTCTCGACCTTTTGAAGTAACATTGGCCTACTTCAATACTAGGTAGGAGACCAGAACATGGGAGCTTCAGTCTCGGTCTCGAAATTTGAGCCAAGTCTCGGTCTAGGAGGATACAGTCTCAACTACATCACTGGCGGATTATAACCTACTTGAATAAATAAGGTATACCCCTGGCAGCAAAGTATACACTTATTTTTTGTTTTTACAAATGAAAGTGCACAACATGTGATGTTATTTTTATGTGATGTTATTGGGTCACAAAATGACAGGGTGTTCTTGTTTGGAAGTGGCTATTGGTCCGCTGTGAAGCGTGTGCAGCCCAGTTGTGTTCACACACCTTCAGTGTGGGCTTGAACCGGTAAAGCTCGATTGCGCTAATTTAGGAAGCGGTTGATGATGTCATCGCACCAGACGATTCAGCCAAGGAGAGCTCTCACTTCCGTATGCATGGAAGTCACTTTTATGTGTCGCTTGCTTGGTCATTCTCCTTGCTTCGGCCGTTCTTGCTTGGATGTAATAGTCGCGCTAGCTTGTCTGTTACAGCTGGCAGTGACACAGTTAGTATAAAATGCTGAGTTTGTCACATTAGTAGCACTGTCATAGTAGTCAGGTAGACGTGTCTTACTGTGTGAATGCTTTTCGTGCTGACTCTTGCCATAGTCGGGTACCATTTGTATTGGTTGCACATTGAATGGCACTGGTTTTTATTTACTTTTTTCAAACGTTTCTAAGCTTTTGTGATCAGATATGTGGTTCAGGTTTGATAAGTGTTAGGTTTAGGTATACTAAATTTCTACCAAGCGTAGTCCAGCCTACTGCACACTTGCATGGATTAGTGTCATGTTACAGGCGATGGATGAATAAGTTTTCAAAAATGAAGGTCCACTGGTGGACCTATGATCACTGCCTGTTTGCTTCATATTTAACCAGTGTCGCATTCAGATACGGATGGAGATCGGATACTAAATTTCAGAAATTTTCAGATAAGGATTGGAAATGGATATTCAAAAAATTTATCGGACATGGATCAGGAGTTAAAAATCAATATCCGCTAGCCTTTGCTGTACACCAGAGGTGGCTGGAGTCACTTTTTCAGACTCCGATTCCACTCCTGTGGAAAAATTTTTGAATCCGGGTCCGGCTGTTATTCAAATTTGAGAATCCGACTCCTGTTCAGACTCCGGCTACAATCATCGATCCAACCGTAATTTACCCATGTTTTTACCTAAGAAATCACCGCAAAGACCCCTGCTTCTGCCGAAATGGAAAAGTGACTCCGGATCCGGTTTTTCACAAATTTTTGACTCCGGATCCGGCTCCAAAAGAAAAACGCAGAATCCGCCGGAGTCTACTCCGTCTATCCGGATCCGGTCCCACCTCTGCTGTACACCTCTGTCTCTCACGCGTGGAGCTGTTAAACTCACATTGTTTCAAGACAATGCCCTTTTTACAGTATTCCACACAGGGGGAAATGTAGGACAGAAGTAGTTAACAATTTTTCACGGTCTCCAAAAATTTGTAAAATGCTAAAAATCATTTTATCGAAGCTAAAACCATATAAAAGCAACAAATTCAGTGATACCACACCAAACAGCTTTTTACAACAGCTTGGCTATCTGTGACATCTAACATGAAACGTGACACACATCAATTATATTCTTGCAACCTCTCAAAATACAAAACCTAAACAGAAAAATGTGGGGGGACATGCATATTATGTTCCCATTGTCTAAAAAGTGGGAGGACCTAATTGCTCCCATGGTTTGGAGGTATTTCTAAGACTCACCCATAGCATTTTGTCCCCCAAAACAAAATGTCGGCTAGTCGCGATTTGAGCCTTCAGTTCGTACTGTTGCAATCGGAAAAGCCCGAGCGGCATTTGCGCAAAGCTTCGCACTGTGGCAGCAAGCACAATAGAGATCACGTGCCATGATCACTGTATTATTGCTTGTTCGCGCCACGTATATGTGGTGTTCTTCGCGCACATCCCATTCGTGGTGAATCACACATTTAACGCAACGCCAACGGGGTGGTCGCAACAGTACGCCTCTATCTGAGGTTTTCATTGATCCAGTAAACTGAGCTATGTTCTTTAAGGGGAGGCTGTCCCATGAAAATGAAACTGTTAGTCGTTAGATGTGATTAAATCAAGGGAAATGAAGTTGCAGGATCGTAGTTCTTCCATATCAGATAGAAATTCAGCCCCACAGTTTTGCCATTTAAACCAAAGTTGCCAAACAACTTCATTCTGGAGCACTGACTGCTGAATTCACTCTTAGAAATGTGCATATTCAGCTAGCAACGCCAACGGAAAAATGTTTTATATGGCTTTTGCTTATAGCCTTTATTATGTCTATTGAAATAAACAACATAATTTATGTTTTACAAAATTGAAAAACGTCAACGGATGTGAAAATACGCATAACCACCAAAACGGAGTGACATCATTACACACACACACAGGGATATTGCTGATTAGCAGTGTTGCTACTGCTGGATTTTTGGTTTTCTCACGAGATCTAGGGTTTTTCTGTTTTATCTGGGGTTTTTATTGAAAATCTGTTTTTTTTTGACTCTGGTCAAATTTTTGTAAATCTAAATGTATGTCGTATTACTGTATTTTCCATTCAAGAATACAGTAGTTCCACAGGCGTTTGTTTTGTGCAGAGTCATGTCATCAGTAGGTAGCCAGTGCAGATGTAAGTAGTACTAAAGTAGTACTGAGCTAGGCTTAACCAGATTGTTTGAAATCTAATGTTTTACAGATAAAGCACTAACTAGGCACTGGTCAGCACTCTAATCTATCGCTGATATGTCAAGGGCTGCTTATGCATGAATTTGGAATGCTTTTCTGGTTTTGAAGATGCTGTGGTTGAGAATCTCTTCATTGTTTTACGGGCACACTGATTGTGATATCTATGAGTGTAAAATTTTGAATGTTAAATTAGTAGTCAAATATTGCAATCAATGCAATAGTTAAAGTGAAAAAAACTGTAAGAAAGACCTTGAATGTATCATGTACTTGTTTCAATTTGTGCATTTTGACGAAAGTAAAAGAAAACATTGAACGTTTTTTTAGAAAAGATCTAACTAGCTTTTTTATGTTACTTCATACATTTGATGTCAGTAGACCTGAGCTTGTTAGAAATATGATGCAAATAATAATGCATATTACCTTAATTTTTATCTGCAGTTGAATTACAAGTAGCGTGCTTTTCAAGTTTGGTTTTGACTTTTTTTAAACGTTATGTATGTCTGGGTTTTTTTATTATTTTCTGGAGTTTATTCAAGGTAAATTGTGGGGTTTTTCTTCATAACAGAGTGGCAACACCGGCGATTAGTGAAGTGGGATACTAACATACTACTTTTACCAGTGTTGCCACTTCTGATGTTTTAACATCAGATCAGATGTTTTGAGAGATATTTCTGATGTCTGATGTTTTGGCAATAAATGATAATCTTAATGTTGACTGAGCTGTTGTCTTTTTCCTAAATTTTATATACAGTACTTTTACTTGGGATGTAAATGAGTTACAGTAGATTCGGTTTCTTAATTTCTCACCCTCATGCTCATGTGTGTTTGGTAATCCAAACTGAAGCAACTCTCTTCATAGCATTGAGAATAACATTTACGTTACACATAAACAACCAACTTTTCCATTTAATGACGATACTTCTCTTTTTTTTGGATTCAATGTGTTCAATGTGGGTTATCGCACTTTGTTAGGTGGTAATTTAAGTATTTAGCTTATATATATATATATATTAGCTGTAATAAAATGTAAAAATCTGATGTAAGCATATAGGTGAAGAAAGTAAGCAGCAATAATGGTTGTGAGGCAGAGGGCAAGGCATTTTAGTGTAACATTTCATAGCAAGAACAAGTAGCATGGGCGGAAAACAATGTTTATAAATACAC
>Ga0210059_1001586_pt1 | contig 34557 bp, 24 predicted proteins | sample Ectturendosymbi2_FD_188042 | JGI IMG/M metagenome (GOLD analysis project Ga0210059, IMG submission 188042) | Ecteinascidia turbinata endosymbiont from Florida, USA - Sample 2 (SPAdes) (version 2) | ecosystem: Host-associated > Tunicates > Ascidians > Unclassified | place: Key West, Florida... | reverse complement strand
CTCACGCCTCAATAAACGAAAGGCACTCTACCGATAAGCAAGACGGCTCCGGGCAGCTGCAACAATCAATCGATCGAACTACAAGCAACGACCATGCACGTACGAACAGCAACCATCACAAACTTGTGAACAGCAACGTTTTGCGAAAAGGCCAAGCCACTAACATGTCTGGTCAAAGCATCGTCAATCTTGGCTCACCGCGAGGCCCAATAGACGCAGTGAGGAAGAAATATGTCAATGAAAAATTTTTCAAAAAATGTGATCCAATCGATATGAATGAAAAGGCAATAAAAACGTATTGTCTCCAACCGAAGAAGGTGACGTGGCGACGAAAGGCTACGTCGACTCGAAAAGTGTTGGAAAAAGTGATTTGTATATGCGGGGTCATTTAGTGAAAAACAGGAGATGGCCAGAAGAAGATCATGACTTGGTGAATCGAGGATATGTTTATTTTGTAGCAGGCAAAAGGTTACCAATTGAAGGGGACACTATGCAGGGTAAAATTGTTATGGAACAACATTCGATAAGAAATATAAACTCAAATCCACAAAATGAAGATGAAGTGGTTCCGAAACAGTCGATTGAAGAAAATTTTTTGAATCGTTATAGCCCTGTGTCGACTATGGCAAAAGATTTAAATGTGGATGGGAACCTTGTCTCATACCTGAGAGCCCCAGAAGAAAATCACCACACAGCGACAAAAGGATATGCAGATACGAAGCTGTCGCTTTTGGGTGGGGACATGCAGGGAGAGATTGGGATGGCTGGAAACAGGACTTCACACTTTGGAGAACCTCTGCACGACAATGACGCAGTCAGATTGAGTTCAGCAAACCATTTCTATCTGAGACGTGATGGAAGTAACTGGATGCGAAATGATTTATCTGTGGGTGGATTTAGACTAAGAGGCATGGCAATCCTAGGGCAGACCAGGACGGTGTGAATTTACAAACACTTCAAGCTTCAGCAACAAGTGTTTTAGAACAAGCAACCGCGGCAGCCAACACAGCAGTCAGCAACGTGATAACAAACCACACAAACATTTTGAATCGAGACATCAGAACAAAAAGTTTGAACTTGGACCCACAAGGAACAGCAACAAAAAATTTCAGCATGGGTGAACAATATCATATTGTTGGGTTGCCAGATCCAACAGTTGACCATTAGGCCGTCAATCTCAGAACGTTGAACCAAAAAGTTTTGAAAGAAATTAGGGTTAATAACCTCTTGGAAGCGCAGAAATATCTAAGACTTGACGGTCAAAACTAAATGGTTTCAGATCTTCGAATGAATGATCACAAAATTGTCAGATTGGCTGATGCAACAGCGCCTGCTGATGGTGTAAACAAAAGAACGCGGGATGCTGCAGTTAATTCACTGAGATCTGAAAACGAGCAGCTGATACTTGCAACTAATGAGAATATTTATCAGAGAGTTATGTTTCTTGATGGAACTTCTCTGCCAGAAAATCATCAAAATTACAATGACAAAAGGATAACAAACCTTGGGCAGCCAGTTGAAGACACCGACGCAGCGACAAAAGGTTTCATAGATAATCAGCTGAGGAAGAGAACCTTTCACGTAACTCCAGAAGGTGCTAAGGGAAATCTTAAAATGAATAACCACAAAATATCTGGACTTGCGAATCCAACTCAGAACAATGACGCTCTTCATAAGCACTATACCGATTCTCACGATGAGTATCTTCAGGGTCTGATAACCAACCTCAGAAGCCAGGTTGATGATCTGCAAACCCGTGTCCTCCGAATCGAATAATTACACTACGTAACACTATTTTTGTTTGGCTGATTTTTTTGATGTTCTTTTATGTTTTTGGGGGCGCTGAGTTCGAAAATCATGTTAGTTTTTTCGTATCATCAACGGTTTTCAATGTATTGACAATTTTTGCTTTATCCGACTGATATTGTATTGGTCATTCTATGTATATTTTCATACTGCTCATATAATAAATTTCAACTTGTGGTGATCTTTGTAAGGTTTATTTAAACACGAGCATCACAATTAAAGTAGTATTTTGTTGATCATAAGTTTTAAAAACATCAAAACACACTCTTTCAATGAATTAAGACCTTCAAAAATGAACTGTTGAACGAGCTTTTCTTTTATGAGCATATGCATCTTCCCTTATCAAAGACCACATGTAATCGCCTATCATTGCGCTGTCCCAGTGGTCCTGATACCGCTTTTTTATTTGGTGAATAGCTTGGTGAAATATCTCGCTGTGTTCCTTGCTATAAGTCCCCAAGACTTTCTTGAAGGAAATCAAGATGTGAGTATAAAAAATGAAGTTTTAATGACATGCGACATTCAATCCTTTATGTTGTGATCAGTGTCTTCACTATCTCTTTTTAATTTGGGTCTTTATTCTTTCTCAAAAAAACTTCAACCACACCTAGAAATGCTTGCCAAGCTTTCTTTTCTCTTTCAGTCATTTTTTCCTCCAAGATTCTTGACTTCAAAATGGCAGTTTTTGGGAGCCAAGTTTGGCATCTAACAATTTTGGGAACATTACTCTGATTTCTTGAAATGTTTCTCCTTTGAAATCCAAAGCTTTGACAAATTACTTCAATAAACCTAATTTTATGTGAAGAGACAGTAATAAAACTTTTTCCCTGCTTACAAGTAACTCCTTGATGACATTGTACATTCCCGGCCTTAGTTCTTCCAATGGAGGCCAGTGGATCTTCTCGTAGTGCTCTCCATCAGCTCTGCTGTTCTACAAGCAAAGAAAACACGAGTATTGATGTAACCACCATGCAGATGCAACAAAAATCTCAACATCTTAAAATCATCACAAACATACCAATTGAATTCAGCATAGTTTGTTTCAAGCAGTTGTTTCTTGACACTTTCATAGCCTTTTTTTTATTTGTATTGAGTAAGCGAGAAGAATTGATGAATATTTGTTCCCATTATGAAGTAATACTGCTTTAAAGCTTTTGGGTGGAAGTGTCAATGAAAAGTTGCCACTGAGTCGGTTCATGTTCTATTCCAACAGCATTTAAACAAACCATTCACATCATTGCAATAGCAAAGGTCCTGAACTACCTAAAAGTAAAGAAATAAGTCCAAGTGCCTCTTCCTGTACGCAGTTATTTTGAACCATCACTCAGTAAATTCCACTCATTTAATATTCAGGTTAATAACTCTGCTGCAGACTATATTAGCCCGATGTTGCATATTTAATCATCCAATTCCTTTTGAGATGGAAAATTAGGTTTGAACTAATTGCTTAAGTATGTTACACATCAGTGTCTTAAGTTTTGTTGGATGCTGAGACTTCACATTCATTATCAAGTTCTAACTACAATGACAAAAGCATGAGATGTATAAATGGATTAAATTCTTACAGCAGTTTATCAACTGGTATTTTATAAATGCAAAATTACTCACGTTTGGAGGTGATTTTAGAATTGGGAAAGTTTGACTGTGAGGAATGGGTGCAGTGGATAAAGGTATACTTGGATATGTTAGCGTTCTTCTTCCTTTGACCTTGCGGTACTTTGCAATGTTTATTGTACAGAAGTTGCAGTCGTTATGATTTTTTGTGGCTTTCTCCAAACTCTTGGAATTGCAAATGGCATAATTCATTTTACCAGGTTGGTTTAGAGTGGACGCCACAAACGTAAAAAGCCTTACTGACAGTTAATGGTCGATGATAGAACAATAAGAATTACATTTTTGGAATCAGCGCCCCGAAATTATCCAGAAACAATGAAATTAACAGCCAAACAAAAATTTCATCAAAAATTGTTACGTAGTGTTATCGCTCAGGGAATCAGCTGAACCAGCTGAGGTAACCGAGGCAGCTGAATCAGTTGCCTGTGAATGAGGAAATTTATCAGAGTTATAATAAATGTATTATTGTGCTATGCCTGATAATATCGGGAATAAAAAGTATTGCACCCCTTGGAAGCAAAAAGTTTTGACTTATGACTTTCAAAATTACTCTTCGCTTGGAAAAGAAAAACATTGAACGAAATCGAAAATGCTTTTAGTGTGTTTCAAAATGTTTGCAATTTGAAATTTGAAAGAGTTTTTGTTGTGAGCCAAGTTATGAATATTGCATTTTTGACAGATGATGAAAAGCAAAATGTGGAAATTAACTGTCCTTACAAACTGAATAATAAAAAATCTGGCACTTTGGCGCATGGATTTTACCCTAGAAATTCAACATTGTCTGGCGATTTGCATTTTGACAATGAGAGATGGTCAGACCAGAAAACAGTTACAGGGAATGGGAAATACAATATATTTTCAGTCGCTGTTCACGAAATTGGTAATTGCATCGGACTGTTTCACAATACTGAATACAAAGACAGTATTATGCGACCAATTTACAAGCCTGGATTCAGTGTCAAAAACTAGAACAAGATACTTTCTGAATCTGACATTAAAACAGTGCAAGAAATGTATGGTGCAGCAAAACATGTAATTGTTACAGCAATTTTTAACTTTAGCAAAGCAAAAGTTGTGATGAAAAAAATAATAGAGGCTCAAAAACAAAAAGGGTTAAAATAATTTACACATTGAAACCAAAGCACTTCAGCGAAGATTTAAATAATATTTTTGAAGAATCATTTGAAAATCTTTTGAAAAAATTAGCACACATGAATCATGCTTAATTTGTGGCTGAAAATGTTGGGGTGGGTGATAATGCTTGAAAGCAGATTATGTTTATAGTCTTGAAGACTATAAACATATTTTGAAGAAAATGCTTTGTCACAAATGAACATCACACCTTGAAAGCTTGCTTTTTTTCACAAACTTTCAAGATATTAACTGTGCATCTTTGGACAAAGCTCGGGCGGCCCAACATTTAACCTTTTCTTGTGTAAGGAGAGACGCCTCGTGCCTCGGCTGACAGCGGTTTGGAGAATTGTGTGGTATGGGGTAGTCTGATTTGGAACATTCAAATTGGGACTACCTTGAACAGTTGAAGGTGTTGTGGGATTGATTGAGGTGTTAATGTTGTTTTGCTGTTGGTCAGCCAGCTTAAGAAGCTGCTCGGGGTGGACAACGAGAACGCAAACAGGTTCCCACCCCATGTATATTCACACATGCAATACAAATATACAAGCAAAACATGCACAAAAATTCATGCAAATAAACAAAAATCTACTGCTGGTCACTAAACATGGGAAAAAATATACAAGTCATTGCGTACAGTTCATAAGTTAGTGTATGACGCACGTGCTTCATTTCCATTGAGCTGCAATGTTATGATTTTGTAACATTTCTTTGATCTTTTCACGATTCACATATATGTTGTCAAAAGACAAATCAAGATTTCCAAATTTCTGTAAGGCCCCAACAGCCTAGCAACATTCCTGTATTTTGTAGCATAAGACTGACTTTTTCCAATGCTCTGTTTAACCCACTCACTCGATGTCAAAGAGTTGTCTGGGTTTCGAATCGTCTCAATTTCAAACAAAGCATAACCTTTATTCAACTACAAGCCAACATTGAGAGTTGCGGAAAGAAGTTTTGCCTTGCTGACTTGCATTGATTGATATGCTTGCTTCAGAAATACCTGTGCATCCCCCAAATTAGTTGTTGAGAAATTCTCATTTGCTGGGGTAATGAGATGGTTGTCTTCAACTAGGTGTTCTTTCAAAAACAGATTCAGTTTTTCACCTGTAAGTTTTGACATTTTTCAGTCTTGTTTTTGGTGTTGACTGTTGACAACTGACACTTTGGTCGCTTTGGTGGTTTGCTTAGGTCTTTGAAATGATATTTCTTCAGTTTTTCAATGAAATCATAGTAATCCTGATGAAAATTCTGATGTGCCTCCATAGCTTAACTTCCTCCACACTCCATTCGAAGTAGGGGTCTTCTGCCAAATCTTGACTTTCTTCTGAACCTAAAATAACGGAAACGTCAAGTTCTGGGGTTCTTTCACCGTCCTGGTTGTTTGAAGTAAATGATAGCTGTCTTGTTTTACGCTTCCTTCCAGAATTACTACGAGTCAAAGGCATTTTTGAAACTGAAATGTTTACTTCAAAGCTGACAACTGAAAGCTGGTTGAGCGCAAATGATTCACCACCACCCCAACAACTGCTTGTGAGGTGGTGTGATGTTATGACTGGCTTAGCTTGAATGTGCAAAGACGTTGGGTTGAAGGTCACGCTTCGACAATGAAATACACTCGAGTCAGACCTTTCTCACGCAAAGAATAGGAAAGTCACTCAAACGTATCAAGATGCTTAATGCTCGTCGTTCGCGAACGCTCAAAATAGCCCTCTCTAGTTCTGACGATAAACGTATCATCAAGGCTGACAAAATACAAACTCAAGCTCATGGATACAGGACAGGCTAACATGGGAAACCAACAAGGGAACCGACAGGACGACAGGGGGACCGACAGGGCGACGGGGGAACTGACAGGGGGAGCTGTCAGGGTGACAATGGAGGCGACGGGGTGACAGTGGAGGTGACGGGATGACGGGGAAGGCCTGGCAAAGTGGGACAAAATAGGGGCACAAGGGGGCAGAGACAGGGGCTCAAGAAAAGTGTGTTAGAATGAACAAAACCTCTCTACTCACATGGCGTAAAGTCAGAAATTTCACTTGACACCGGATATTAATTCTTTCACACTTTCAACGGCGTATTCCCTTTCAACCAATTCGTGTTGCTTAGACGTAATAGTGAAAAGACTTCACTTTAGTGACTTTGCCAGTGACTTTGACTGCAGTGCTGCAGTGCAAGTCATGCAGTGAGTTTGCCAGTGTATTTTCAGTATTATTAAGTGAAAAAACTTCGTTGAATTTTATGACTTGTTAGATGAAGCTCCACATGCTCAGCGGTCTTGATAATTCCGGTATATATGTTGTGAGCTTTCCAACGCACTCATATTTATTTATTTTTAATTCACTCACGCTTCAAGGTTTGCTTGAAGAGCTGTACTTCAGTAATTCTCGTCTGAGGGGTTTGATTCCAAATAAGCATCAGATTGATCCAAAAATTTACGCTTGGCCTTCAAAACCCGTCTTTGAGTATAACGCGACGTTTTACTTGGAAATGTCTTGAAGTACAGTATAACCACCAATTTGTGTTGCAACTTTGTCGTGTGGATAGCAGTACACTTCTGGTAGTTTTCACAGCTTGTAGATATTGTCACTCGTCAATAAGAGCTACATCGGTGAGCCTGTTAATTTTTCCTAAACTTTTTCTCATGTTCCGACACTAGAAATTTTTACACACTTGTTGAGCAACAACTTTGAAGATAATTGTTAACATTTCGTCCAATTCAAACCTATTGGCATTCTGTCCTGACACGGAAATTTGGAATTATTTTTGGCACCACAACGTTTACAGACAATGTGCACTTTTGCAATATTTTGAAACTATAAGATTCAAAACTCGCACCTGGGTTGTTCGGTAAAACTGGTTGCTTTTTGGCTAAGGCAGTGGTCTTCAAAGTGGGCGAAATCGCCCCCCAGGGGGCGATTTCATGCGTTGTAGGGGCGATTTTGTGATTTACGAGATTTGGGGAGCGATTTCTGTTTCTAGGAGGGCGATTTTTGCAGGTTAGAACATGCTCAAATGTTTTAATTGATTCCACAAAATCAATATTTGTTGCTCTGGAATCAAGGCATTTGATGCACGTTCGGCTCCATGGTTCGTAACAAAGGTTATAAAACACATATCGGAGTGGTCACGCATCAGTCAAACTACTTTAACATGGCTCTGTGAAACGCTTCACTGTACCAAATATCCAAGACCACTGAGATTGTGACTGGTCGCATAGGTGGCGGAACCGGCGGGTGGGGGCCGCATGGGCCTAGGCCCCCCACTTTTAAATTGGGAATTTTGTCTAATCAACCTAAGTAACACAGTTAGTATTTGGTCCATTGCTAAAGTAAATCGTTTGATGAAGAAATTTTGCAGAATTTTGCCAGGATTTTGCCATTATTATTTGTAATTTGGCAGTGGATTTGGAAGAATTTGTAAATGTTTGCCAGAACACACTGTGCACAATCTCGTTACTTTTCTCGTAATTGCTCACCACATTATCAAACAGTGTTGCCAAATGGTGTATTTTGCATACTTGTGTGTAGGAAAAATTTCATGCCACACCATCGAAAAATTGTTGTAATTTGGTGCAATTTCAAGCGTTTTTACAACATTCTAAATAGTGAAATTTTGTTGAATCTGATACGCAAAATGAAATGTTTGACAGATCAATTTCAATTGTGTTTTCTTTTTGCATTGGCAACACTAAATAGCAGTGATGTAGTCGAGACCGTAACGTTCGAGACCGAGACCTCGTCAAAACTTCGAGACCGAGGCTTCATAAAAAATTCCGAGACCGAGACTTCATAAAAAATTCGGAGACCGAGACTCGAGATTTCAAAATTAGTGGATTTTGACGAAATTTTCCAAGAAAATATCGTCACCGCTTCCCAAGTTGATTTTTTTCGAATTTCCCGCAGTTTTTCGACCTGTTTTCATTGTTTATTACCTGCAAATACAATAGAGAAAAACTCGTTGAATTGCAGTTTTACTAAGCCATATCCTTGTAATATTCCAAGTCTCAAGACAATAGGCTTGTGACCGAGCCCTGAAACCTTCGAGACAGAGACTCGCAAAATTGTGTCTCGGCACGATTATTGAGACCGAGACCAAGTCTCGAGACTCCATCACTGCTAAATAGCTATGTTCTATTTTTGCATTGGCAACACAATTGGCATCCTTACAGACAACTGGTAATATAAACATACGCTTTATCTTGTCTTTGTATTCCGATATCTAATACAGTTGTAGAATCAAGCCTGTCGCAAGGATTTCGCAGCAGAAGGGTGAAAAAACACAAGGAGGGGCACGGATGTATGTAGCAACCGTGGAGCCAAACATGAAACTGGTGGCACATATTTTAAATGCGGTGCCAGGCACCACTCTCTTGCCGCTGGCAACGGTCCTGTTTAGAATGAGTATTCAGTCATGTACTTCTGTGTTCTACATGTGGAAATATTGTGATTTTGAATGTGTTTAAGACAGGTAGCAATACTGTGTCATTTTTGCCTGTTTTTAAGCTGTGTTCTTGGTGTTCTTAACAGCCCAGTTCCGACTCCGGCACACGGCCTCCTCGTACAAAGACCTTGTCTTCGTTTGTGATTTATATTGGAGAACACAAGCTTGCTTGAATTAAGTATTTGTGCCACCACCCACGGCCCCACTTCACAAAGTTTTAACTCGGGCTCTTTTCATTGTGGGCCTTGTCACTGTTCATATATTTTCATTTTTCGTTATACAATACAGAACATGTCGAGGGCCAGACGTCTTACGCAATGTGATTGTTGCGGAATATGTTATATTCTACCAAATCAACAAATTTTTCGTAAGTACTGTATATTATTTTTTCATAATTGACGAAATGGCTTCGCGGGCCGGATCAAATGGCTTTGCGTGCCGCATCTGGCCCGCGGACCGTAGTTTGGAGACCCCTGCTCTACAACATAAAAAAGCGGTTATTAAAACGTTGCTATGCAGAGCAGAACGTCTGACCTCCAGTGAAGCCAACTACAAAGAAGAGATCAATCGCGTTCAACTAACACTCAAGAACAATGGATATCCGCCTGCATTGACGACTCTATCACAAATTTCGAACAACACCAAGAAAACGATAGCGAACCGATCTTCAGCGGTATTACCATATTATCGTGGATTAACGGACAAACTGCAAAGATGCTTAAGTAATCACAAAATCAAAGCGTTTTTCAAACCGATGCGAACAATTGGTGACAAACTTCGGAATGGAAAAGATCCTGCCCAACTTTTGAACGTCAAGGCGCGGTGTATTGCGTACCGTGTGGTGATTGTGACCAAAAGTACTTTGGGGAAACAAAAAGGACATTCAACACATGCAAGAAAGAACATATTAACTATATCAGACACTTTCATCCAGAAAAAGTGCCCTTGCTCAACATGCATTAGAATTGAATCATCGAATGAACTGGTCAAAAACTCAGTTTGTTGCTTTTGAGAACGATTTCAGAAAAAGACGTTTTATTTAATCATTTTTTATTAATTCCACGCCCAACGTCATTAACGAAAAAAGTTCAGAACTTTTCCCAAATATCTACAAAGCGATATTTGGCTGTGACTGACTTGATACTAGATTATGTTTTTATTCGTTTTTTAGACTCAACGTATAATTTGTTTTTTTTGCTGTTATGTTATCCTTATTTTTCATTTTATCTTATTTCTACTTTACTGTTATTTTATTTTGCTTTATCTGTTCTCCCTTATCTACTGTGCCTCTCGAACGTAATCAGTGTTATCACCACGTAATCCAATCACGCGCGTTTAGTGGATTTCGATGCTTCCCTGCTGGAGTCGCCAATTGCCACGATGAAAGCCTGCTGTTAGTTGGCTGAAACGTTGGTGTCGTTTTTACTTTTATAACAGTTGAGGTAAGACTTTTATTATTAATTTACTTTCATTGTAGAAAGAACCACAAGCTTGAAGTTAGGTTCGATTTAAACATGAAACCGACCACCAATGACGTCAATTGGCGCAATTTTTTGATTTTTCTTTACTTTTTCGTTCATTTGTTGAGAGCCCTTCCAACATTTTTGTTTAGAAGATTGTTTTATTGTTTTTGTTCTCATATAAAAATTTTTTCAAAACAACATTGCTTTTTTCTTATCAGATAAGCTTGAGAAGATTTTCTATGTTGTGCGAAAACCCGTGCGCGCGTCTGAGCTTGTCAGTTAGTCCAGTATAAGCGAATAAACAAAATCTGCCCTTTTTGGGCAAGGACAACAACGGTGTTTGTGTTTTAATATTACTTGACCAAGGTTAAAAGGCAAGACATAAATATTTTGTCCATAAAAAATAAAGCTCAATCCATTAAGAAACTTCTCGAAACTTTTCGTCTTGCTGAAGAATAACCTGAAACTGCAAACCTAAATGCATGAAACAGCAAAACAAAAAATTATGAATTCTCGTGCAGTGTTTACAATAAAAATTTATCCTTCTGTGTCGAGAAACAGTGTCTAGAAATCTTCCAGTGCCCGGAAACCTGCCAAAATCATCTTTAAATTTGCGAAATCGACATAAAAAATGCAACTGGCCAAAAAACTGCAAAAAAACAAACGTTATTTGGCCTTTTTTAAAAAATAAAGAAAAGCCAAAGGAGTTGAAAAATGGCAAAAATTGCAAATTTTGTATCTGAAAAACCAAACTGGCAACTCTGGTGTAAACCAATGATTACCATCCAGTCTTTTTTGATGCATCCTTCCCTTTGCTCATTTTGGAACTTTTCAATCCTCTCTTATAGAAGTTTCATTCCTCCCTATTCGAGTTCGTAGGCTAGTATTAACTACAATTGGAGCATTATACTTTATTGACGACAATTACTTTATCAATAAAAGTGGAACCAAAACCTTTTCTTTGTCAAATAATGGCGTTAAAGTTTTCATGAAAAATGTGTGATAGTCCAATAAATAACTTATAAATATAAAGTGATATAACTAATTGAAAAAGGCAATGTCAACTTATGAAAGAAGTAAAACACCTAAAATAAATAGGTAACGTAACTATAAAGTGGAAATTCCTCCCTTGAATTCACGAAAATGCGCCCTGGGAAGGAATTCCTCCCCGATTGGGAACCACTGGTACAAACTGATATTCTGTAGCGAGGCTACGTTTGAGGTCCGGTTGGCTACGCAAAGGTTAAAGCGTCGCCGACTTATTGATATTGAAACATTTGACTGACGTGCGAAAGAAATCTACGTCTGCTTTTTTTGAGAGCTGAAAGAGGTTTGGTTGGTGTTTGTACAATAGGCTAAGGTAATTTTTGTTTTGAACGCTTGTTTTGGGTGGCTCGGAACTTCTTGGCATGCTTTTTTAAGAATCTGAAACCGCCCCCTCTGGGCAATGTTTGATCTAAAATATACAAAAGATACAATACCCCTGTCAACAATATGACGAAATTTTTCCAAAAGAATTCAATGCATGAAATTTGATGCAAGTAGTTTAGTTGAGATTTACGTTGTTGATGGAAATACAACGTGCATTATGACTAGCTTGGTAGTGTGCAGGCAAGACATCGAATACCTTTTTTTGTTTGGCTGCAAAAGCTGCTGAATTAAGGGCTGAAACACATAATTAACAATTCCGGGTCAACCTACAACAACCCGTTGGCTCAAAGGCACACAAAATGGACGTATTAACCGTGTTAGAATAATATTAAGGTATACATGGATGTGTATCAAGAAACAGCACAAATAAATTTATTCTTCAACGCCAACGTTCTAAGGCAACCAAAAATTACCATCCACACTTGTGACTCGACAAAGTCACGTGACATGCGATTTGGAAACGGTCAAGTAGCTAAGATTGAAAAACGATTCCTGGCTCTGACCTCGGGCAGAAAAAAGCCTTGTTCGCTCAAGCGACACATGACGAAAAAGTCACACGACATGAAGGAATTTGTTGGTAGACTCAAAGTTGAAGTATTCGGTTTGTACAGAACTTACCGTTTCATCAAATTCAACATGATGAAAATATCTACTGCCATCGATCGGTTTTTGCTAAATGACATACAGCTTCCTTATCTGTCTAACTCCAACCTGGGAAAAAGTAAAAGACCAATAACTCATGGCCTGCCGTTATCAACTTTTGTTTTCGCAGCATAAATTTCAAATGCGCTCGTTTGCCAAATTACTGCAATGATGCAGAATACCATATAATTAGTTTTATGCAATTACACAAATGTAAGCTAGTTCGGAAGATGTGTAAAATAATATTTCGTGTCTTTCAACATGCTTGGTGCAGAATGTGGCAACTAGGAACAAATGTATGAAGTTGCTGCAGTACCTTTAAGCAGAATGACCACTGAAATATTTTCTAGACTCTCCCACTTTGTGAAAGTAGGATTTATTTGTGGTAGAGTGGGATACGCTACTGTGTTTCACATCGATCGCCTATACACTTTCTCATCTATCGCTCTTGATGGAAATCGTGTGACTTCACTTTGGACAGATTCTGATGTTGACATTGACACCAGCAAATTTTCTAGTGTAGATTTTTTTCTTAGAGGAGCAATGTTACGTGCAATGATATAAGATGGTCTGGTAGGTGCACTGTCTATCGAAAGAAATCCTTTCCCAGTAAAGATTCAGACAGTAAAGATCTTGCAGAGTGTATATTTCGCCTACAAAGTAGGCATCGTTTACAAATATTGTGCGGCCACTATAGCTGATAGAGAATAGACGATCACCAAAACGTTTCGTGGACGAGTAAATCAAGCTAAAATGTTGCAACACAGGATCTTAAAAACGACTTTCGCAGACCTTAAGGTGAGGCAAACTGTTGAAATCACTGCGGGGAAAATGTAAATCTATTTTCACAGTTCAAACTATGATCATGGAGGGGATTTTCCGCATTGCGTATAATAATGATTCACAAGCCACTTTTCATTTTTGGCGGTTGCACTCACATCATAATCTATGACGAGATTTCTCTCAGGTTTTACATACAAGCCCTACCAACGCTCAGTATAGAAAGTAGGTTTTCTAAGAGGGTCTTAAAAAACGGTACATTAAGATCGTAGTGCTTGTTCGTATTGGGAAAAGAGGAACGGGTCCTCATGTAGAAAGCATTTTTGTTTGATCGCGCCGACATCTTTGTTGCTTGATTTACGGAGCATGTACAGAATGTCTGAGAACGTCTAGTAAAATAAATTAAACTAGCTTTCTAGAAACGTATGAACGGGAACTTACACAAGAGGCAAAAGTCTTTTGCCCAAACTGTATCCTTCGTCACGACAACAAAGTTCCCTCACGCACAAAACGCTTTCAAATGGACCATGCACTCTGAAGAAAGGGGGTTACCTGATTTTCGCCCACGTCACCGAATGATTTGTTGCGAACAACCTATAAATGCGAGACCATTGAGTCAGTTAAAATTAAAACGGCTGTCTATATACTGTAGATAAAATTTGAAAATTCAGCATATCTCACTGCTCTTCAATTTAGAAAAGAATGATAATTTTTATGGTGGCGTTTTTTTACGGCAGGATGGTAACTTGCCTAAAAGGAAGTTTACAGTAAAACGTATTAAACTTGTGTTTGGAAATGCTACAGCCAGTGTGAAAATTCTGAAATGATGAACAATTTTTAATTATAACGTTTAAAATTCCAGATATTTTCTATAAAATAACCAATTTATAGCTGGAATACCATTTTGACAAGGTAGTCGAAATAAACTGACAAATGTTTGTCTAAGTTGTAAAAGCTGCTTTGAAATTGAAATCAGGAAGTTGGTTTCAACTTGGCTTAGGTGATAATATAGTACATTCAGGACTTTTGACTCAGAGAAGGCTTACAAGAGAATGAACAATGTGCTCGTTTTGTGCAACTACAAGGTATTTTCAATATGTGGTTTTGTGAAGAGTTGCAGCAGAGGTGCAGATTTTCTTTTGAGTGCAGTACCATGTCATGAGCATTAACACAAAAATTGGTTATGCCGTGCCAGATGTAAATGTGGAGGTCTCTGGATGGTTCTGAAAGCAATATAAAAATATCATATCACATATAAATTTGGTGCGCAATAATGTCAGGGTGCTAATCATTAATTACATCACAGTTATCAGCATTTGATTGCCAAGGAAAATGTTGGAGAGTTCTAATCAACACAGATTGAAAATAAAATACACCTTCAGGTTTAACTAGCTGTAATGAAAAGCTAGGAATGAGGTTGGTTTGGAAAGCAGAACACGCATGCGGTTTGCAAAATATTTAGCACATCTGAGATACTAAGGAAACAGAAGATCGGCATCAAGCTTACTAAAAATGCTTCATCCCCTTTGGTTAACACGCTATTACTTTTTACAAGCTTACCATTAGCCTAAAGTATTTGAAAAGCGTAATACATAGACCTCAAGCTTTCACTTACCCCAAGCCCTACTTTTCCTTTCAATGGCTCCGACATCAAAGCTGGTTTTAGGTTTTCCTTGCCCAATGCACCCATTGACATCGGGATTTCTGCATCATGCGATTAATTATCAACACCGCAAACCTGAACATGTGCTGACTGGGTGGATTGTTGAATACAAGTGGGTTAGAAATGACACAAGGGGATGCAGACCTCGCACAACAGTCACTGCACGAAAAGGTTGATAACACTGAGTTTTTTCACGATAAAAGAAGCACTGTGCGCAGTGGCACGCGACTTAAGCGCATTGCTACATAGTTTCGTTGCGAAACTTGCGGGATGTTTAAGAATGCATCTGTTTTCTTGCAAGAAACTAGGCAACTGTAGGAAGAATGCATTTGTTTTGTTTAGAAAACCTTGAAAAAATTTTATTAAAACTTAAAGCAGCAAATAATGATCGTGTTATGTAGTTTAAACGATCGTTGTAGATGCTACAGGTTTGTTGTTATGTCGTAGTACTTTTGAGTAATATAGAGGAAATAAAATGCTTATACACGCTCATTGGTTTAATCAAGAACAACAGCAATGGTTTATAAAAATATCTCAAATGTTGGTACACGAAAAGCGGAAGTGCTAAATAGCCTTATAATAAATACTACGGCCAAAGCAAACGATACAACTGACATCTTAAAATTAATTCAAGCAGAAACAAATTACTTTCATTTCGCTGGAATATGCCTTAATGTATAACATTAGAAATGCTACTTTGCAGTGCGTCTTGTCTTTCGTAACTTTTTTTTATCAAACTACATCAAACGTTTGCAAGATGTCAGTTGTATCGTTTGCTTTGGCCGTAGTATTTATTATAAATCTCAAATGTTTCTGCTTAAAAGTAGTGTGAGATAAATTGAAAAGCATGTTTTGTCTGATTTACACTGTTCTTTCCTTAAAAAACATATTGTTAGTTTTGTTATGGTAAAGGGTGTAAATTTATACATTTATTGTTCTCCGCAGCAAATTCAATTAAACTAGTTTCAACGTGAACCAAGCTTCGTATCAAGCATTATTGGAAATTGAGTCAATATTAGATCAAAGATAAAATAGCAAAATCAATCAAACGCTAACTGACTACATATAAAAATCATTACCAAATGGATCAAATGCTAAATATGTCAGCAAACAAAAAGCCAACTATCTGCAAACGGTTTTTAAGTTTTTCTTGGCTCTGAAATATTTTGATTAATTTTTCGTAAAAGACAATCTACTAAAGGATCTCTGATTTATAGAATGACGACATTTTATGGTATTTAAATTAATTTCAGGGTACACTGACGGATACAGAAGATTTTGAAACATGTCAGAGTACATCCAATGCAAGGAGCATACTTCTAATAGACGAGAGATGCTTTCGTAAATAGACTTTCATCAGTGTAAATCAAAGCAGAATGATTTTATACGAAACGCGATTTAAGTGAAGAAGTGTATTTACTTTCTACAGAAATCTGCCATGAAATTAAACGCGATGTTCACGAAGCAAGCAGCGTCAGATTTGTACAATCGTTGTCTACATCAACTCCTCGTTTTCCATCAAAACGTTCAGGGCTCAGTTAGTTCACTGAATATTTCCCTTGTGCAAGTTTCTTTACTTGACGCATTGCAGTCGGGCAGTTACGCAGAACACCAACCATCTTGTGTCACGTTTTAACTCACATATGCCAGTGGTCAACACTAAAACGTAGCGCGCGCATGCTTTACATTTTAGTCGTGCGTGTTAAGCAAGCCAGATATTTATCGGTGCAGATGCAGTACAAAAACAAAGCTGTTACAACTTGAAGAGGATGTATGAGTTTTGAATGACATTCCTAATACTTAATATGTTATGACTCTTTCAAGCATGAGGCTCGTGGTAGCATGTGCTTATATTTCAGGGTGGAGCTTTCGAGAAGGAAAGCGTAGTTAGAAACTAACAAAAAGATACAAAATCAGTGCAACTAATGTTGCAACGCACACTGCACCTTTATGGTCTTTGCCAATGTTTCCTTGCAAAAATTATATGTAGTTCGGGGTTCTTTTTAAAGAAATTGTTAGGCACCCGGTATGGACCTGTAGGGACCCGATTTCTCTGATTCTAGGGACCCGATTTTCTCTGATTCTAAAGAACCGATTTAAAATTTTAGGGACGCGAATTGGGTCCATAAAACACTTTAAAAAATTCCTGATGTAGTTTGATAAAAAAAAGTTACGAAAGACAAGCCGCACTGCACAGTAGCATTTCTAATGTTATACATTAAGGCATATTCCAGCGAAATGAAAGTAATTTGTTTCTGCTTGAATTAATTTTTATCACATATCTCAATAAAACCACTTAAGATTAACTTTTTCTGAAGCAACAATGTGTTCATAGCCCAGAGTTTGAAAAACAGAACAGTGTTGTCAGCATTTCATTTGAAACTAAGCAGAAAATAAACTGCGAAAACTTGAGTTACCTCATAGTTTCTATTTGGATAAGGCTGTAGGACTGACGATGTGTAGTGCTACGTGAAATCGATTTTCTATTAAAAAATTTGCTGATTGATTCAAATTCTTCACCTGCAGTATGTGGAGACTAGTTGCTTGGTCACCTTATTGTGCATATCTGTGAGAAAATACCAATTTTTATATCAACACGGAACTATTTTGCGTAGTTCTCTAGCATATAGTAAACTTTTCGTAATGGTCATCGTCTCTTATCCTTCTTTTATTAACCTACTCAGACATAGTGTTTTTCTTTAAATTGTGTCACAAAGTTGCTTTGGAACAAAAAATGTTTAGGTTACTTCAACAGCACTTTTCAGACATGATTTGTCTACTTTTTCTGACAAAACTTACACTGGCTATGGCAGAAGTAACTTCCAAATGTGAGTGCTTTTTACTTTGTGCTTTTTCAAGAAACTTAACTTTCTTGCTAAGTTTTGCTTATAAGTTTGTGTTTCAATTCTCAATGAATCTGTGGTTTTTTTCATGGACAAGTTCTGTGGAGCTGCTTTAAAGTTTCTGTTTTAAAGCTTCAAACAGGTATCTTTTCATAAATGGGGTGCACTTTACAGAGGAAGAATTAAATACAAAGTTCTTTTTAGGAACAAGGGGAGTTCGGGAATGCGCGTGTTGTTTTAAAAATAGATAAAACAAGCTATGAAGCAAAAGCTGTAGGCCATTACGGAAAGACGTTGTTGCAAGTAGTTCTCGAGATTGTTTTCCGTATTCCGTCCCATCCAATGAGTAATAAAGCATTTCCACCACGTCAGTTTTGTTAATTTTTGTGATTTTGGTACATTGTGATACATAATGTATTTGCACATTTTCAAAAAACGCTAAAGGAATGAACACTACTACTTCCTCTTTAAAGCAATAAAAATTCAATTTGGCTGCTGTTTGTTTCTACTCAGCGGAGTAGTGATTTTTCAAAAAAATTAAGTATGCATTTTTAAATTAGTTGACAGTAGGCAGACGTAAAGTAATACATGCACTAATAGGTGATACGTTTGCTTTAGGCTCTCTTGACCTTGCAATGTTTCCCTTAACACCTCGAGAGTGTACGACGTATTCGTACCTGGAAATCGGCCTAAAAGCAGAAGTTTTCGGTTGCCTTACCAACGCCTTTCACCATTGGTTCATTGGTTTGTCCAATCATTTGTTCTTTAAATTTTCAACAGATGACAGCAAACAGAATTGTTCAACAAAGTCAAGTGTATTAGATGTTTACGATGGCTGGCCTTTCAGACTTTCCTGTGACAAGTACATGGATTTTGTTTACAGCATCAACGAAGGAGTGAATTTCTTAAGTCCAGATTATGTCTTTTTTGCAGATGCAACGGCAGAGGTAAAAGATTGGTTGCTTAAAAATTTATGTTGCCTTTATGCTAATCACACTGCAGTACTTGAAGAAAACGTTGCTTAAACAATTCTAAACATTTATCATCAATTCCATTTTAGACCAATGTTGAAACGTAATAAATTAACATGGAGAAACCGCAACAGTGTCATTTTATGGAGAAATTGTCTTAATGTTTAAAATTACAAAACAGTATTATTGTAATTATTGGCATGGAATAAATGATTGGCTCTATTTATCAGTTACCTCAGTGGTTTTTAACCTGCGGATCGCGACCCTGTGGGGCCGTTTCTGTATTTTCTTGGGGTCGGGAGAGCTTCTGATAAAAGATTAATAATTTTTTCTATATTTTATATTTATTACAGTATGTGGAACCACTTTTTGTTGTCGCCAAAATCATAGGATCACCTGGCAAAAATGACAGCCTGCTTTTTCATTCAAAATTGTTTTTAGTGTGATTATTGCCATTACAGTACTGTTGCGTTTTGCAACACGCGAAATACTTTATGACCATGGGCGTCGGAAAGGAGGGGAAGGGGAGGCCTTGCACCAGTGCCGTATCTAGGTTATGGCCGGCATGGCAAGTGCCATGGACGCAACTTTGAGAGGGGCACAAAAAATGCTTGGCAAAAATTAAAATTTGTGATTTACAGTCTCTTCAATCTCTGGTTTGCGCCCCATACAAACATTTACTGAAAAGCTGCATCACCACCTTGCCCTTATCTGATGCATTAAGTCAGGCGTGTTGCACCAGCACCTAGCATTGTCAAATCGGTCGGACATTGTGACAGAACAAGAATTCTCGCTTGCCATAACTGCAAAACGTCGTCCTTCCCATGCTATGTGGAACGCTAAGTCAGTTTGTGCTGCTGCGTTTCAGGCAAGAGGATAATAGTCAGAATCTGGTTGGGACGAGTTTAAGCCCGTGGTTGTGAGAATCTGACTGCTACGCAAATAACTGCTGTTACGCTCCCACAGATTTACAAATTACTTGAACTCCTGCGGCTCACTCCAACTTTCCGAAACTTCTTCGATGGCCACTGGTGCCTGATAATTGTCTAAATACAACGCCCCAGTCCAGAGACTAAGGAAGAGAACCTTCGTCAATAGTTACAGTGGCGTAACTAGCGTTTTGAGCCAAGGGGGATAACTGAGCTTAAGGAGGGAAACTGGCCACCGTACCGGGACCACTAGCCAACATTCAGAAAAGTAGTTCAGAAATGATAGTAAATCCAGATGTCGTGGATGTCTATACTAGCTAAATAAACGAATACACCCAAAAAACGCAAGAAAAACAACAACCTGAAAACCAACAGAATACTAAATATCAAAATGTCCGCTAAAGGGGCCCAGTTTTGCATTTAGCTTGCCGCCTTTTCCCCCCATCAGTTACGCCACTGAATAGTTAGTTCTCGAAACATCAGCGGTTACTATCGTTACCGTACCAGCTGAGGAAAAAATGTTAGCTCATGAAGGAAGAGATTTGTTAATCATGTTTAGAGTTACCGGTAGTTTTTTCTGTCGAAATTTGGCTTTCTGTTGGATGTTCAAGGCCTTTGTTACGGTCCTGGAAAACAAAAACCTATGTGTGACAATTAGGAGCTGTGTACAGTTCAGATGGAGATGGCAAGCAATTATACGAGAAGGTTTTAGAATTCAAAATGCTATTTTCAAGTCGTGCACAGTGCACCTAAATATTATCGCGTCCTGAAGAACACCTGACATTCATAGTTTAATATGACGTTAAGGAAAGTGTCTTTACACATCTTCGAATTGCTTTGGCAGTATCTATTGCAAGCTTTGAGCGATCTTTCAGTAAACTGAAACTAGCTCTTTCATACCTCCGAGTCTCAATGACTGACAATGAGTCAAGACATATTGTGCACCTTGGCTTTGATGAGCATAGAAAGAGACGAAACAGAGAAAGCTGACTTTGAAATCATGGACGAATTTGCTTCAATATAGGCAGGGAAAGTGTTGTTTTAATTAGCAAATTCTTATTTTGTCATTCTTACCTAAGTTTTATTTTGTTCGCCATAACTTTTGAACCGCAAACGCTAGATGGGCAATCAAGGGCTCTAAAGACACGGATTATTGCCTAATTTCCACAAAAAGCAGAGTGAAAAATTGTCTCTGTCAATTGGGTCCCAGGGCCCGATAACCTCGACCAAAATTGCCTCAACCTACCCAATTATGACGTTACCCACAAAAAACGCAAATCTAAAACTTTCCATTTTTAAAATCTAAACTACAAGACTTTCCGCATCTTTAAAGGGTTTGAAGAGCTGTTTAGCTCAATCGACTGGTGAGTTATGTTACAGTGCAAAGTGGTGCACGCTACACTTTAAAGGTGCAATATAAAGCTGGATATGCTGATGTTTTGATGGAACTGTGTCTTTCTAATACAAGTAGGCCTACTACATGACTTGCATTAAATGACTTATTGTACAATCTGAATTCAATGTGTCATTAAGAAATTGTCATTTGCAGTTGCAATATGTTGTTGATTGACTTTTTGTAAGATATAAAATTTTGTCAGCCAACGCTATGTAGACCTATAAATTATGATAATGTTATTACCTGAAAGTTTTGATATTCATAATATAAATAAATGAGTAAAGAAGTATACTATAGTCCGTACGGATAATTTGTGTTCTATTTGCTGAAAAGTTCAAAGCAAAACTAAACACAAATATTTTCCATTTCAAAGATTTATTTTCTTCATGGTTTGTCTTTCGCAGAAACCGTGCCTATATCTGATACTTAAATTATCAGAAATTCAGCACAGTTAAACTTTACCATGGGCGACATTTTCCATAGATACGCGACTGCCTTGCACCCCTTTAGAACATTTAGGCAAAAAAGACGTTTTTTTCCTAATATCAAGTGGGAGAAAACAAATTTCATCAGTTTTGGCCTCCCCTAGAACAATTTTGGAAAAATCCCGCAGTGACCCCCTTGGAAAAAATCCTTCCGACGTCCATGTCTGTGACGTAAGAAAGTGCTGTTCTGCAAATAAGATATCTGAATACAGTAACTAACTTGGGAGTTATTCTAGTTTTCAATGAGTTGTGCTGTGGAGTGATTTCCACACGGAACCGGCCTCCTTCACTGATGCTGTCACGTGCATGAGTTTGATGAATGAGTCTTTGTTCAACGTAGTGATATCGTACGTTATTTTCTAACCATTGTGATTTTTTATTGTGCAAACGCAAGTGCACTGCACATGCCTGACTGGAAGTTTTCAGAAGGGGTTCGTTAGGTTCAATTGGGTTGCAAAATGGGTGACTACATGAAAAAGGTTAAAAACCACTGATTTACCTGTATTTACCATATTTTTCAGTGCGAAATCCTAGAAAAGGTTACTGGAATTTCCTTGCTACAGAAGAATGGCAGCTTTGGTGAGAGATCCACATGGTTTATCGATATGCCTGACTTGACCAAGAACAGCAGCAGGACATACCAAATTAAAATTAAAGTGAGAAAAAAGATTTCCTTTTCAATCTTGTAAACAATGTGTGCTTAAAAAGCACATATCTTTATTTAAAGCCAAGCTTAGAATTTCTTAAATTTTGATTGAATTATGTATAATGTTGTATTGTGAAACGTACGCTTCTTGTAACCAGGGGGCCATTTTTTGTCGGAATTTAAGTTACATACCTGTGCTACTTTGTTGAACTTAACATTATTTTAAAGTTTGTTAACAACATTAAATTAATATCAAAGTAGCTCGAAAAAGTGTTCTCGAATACTGTAACTCGTAGCATTTTTCATTTATCGACGTAAAATCACCAAAAGACTTTGTACGCAGGTCAATGCTGCCCTCGAAGATTTCTTTATAAATTTCCTTAGGCATACGACAATGATAAGGCAAAGAAACAGTCTAAATTGTTCAAGCACAAATGAAAAACTTAAAAGCGTCTTTTCCGAGCTACCTCATTCGAAACTTTGTTACAATATCAATCCTCAGCTCATTTTTGAAAATCAAAATTTAAGTTCCGTTGTAGGTTCCTGATCACAACTTATGCTTGGTGCATAACGTGTTGCTCAACGCTTCCATGATTCCGCAACAAACCTGCCAACAGGAGATTAAAAAGGAAAGACAAGTTCGGATACGAATGGATTACGGCCGAACGTTCACGATCTCTTGCGTCGGTACAAATTTCGAATAGATGCTTTCCTTGCCTAAGGGCAAAATTGCGCATGTATTTTTCATGTTTACCAAAGCCGAGAAATCGCTACAATTAGACTTTTTCAAGCGTAGAGTAACGGCGTGGCATTCGCAAAACGACGCTTTAACATCGACCGCCTGTATTTTGTCATTTCGTGAAAATAAAGTCTGTTGATTTCAGTTCCAGTTGATGTACAACCGAAATTGGAAATTTCTGGTTTGAAAGGAAACTACAGCGTGATTTGGCAACGAAATTGCCAACGGTTGCCCAAGGATGTCGAGGTCCACCAGACGGAATTCATCAGTAAGGTATATGTGCGCAGATGTATGTATGTCAATGCAAGCAGACGTTTTTCAAAACAAAAATAAGATTAAATATCACACTCCAGGCAAGAGCTTCACAAATTAATGAACTGGTTTCCCAAGAAGTTTTGAGCTGAACAAATTAGAGTTGGAGTGAATTTAACTTTTGATACGGAAAAATGCCTGTAACATTTAAATTTCATCGCTTGTGGCATTTGTCAACGGCGTTAGCAAATTTGTTTTTAGATTTTCCTCCCAACTGTGTCATATCATGATGCGGGCATCTACACATGCGCCATATTATACAATGGGATGACCAGATACATCACTCCGTATAATTTGTGCGTGAGACGTGAGTATCATAAAGCACATAGATGAAAAAGCTATCCATTTTTGGTTTACTAGTCATTTTAGGAAGAATCGAGTTTAATGGAATGAGAAGATTGTCGTGATTATTAAATCCGAGAAATGGTAATGATGTTTATTTTTAAATAATGGATGGTTGTGGTCGCATTGTGCTGATGCTTTTAGGGATTCATCCATGATAACAACAATAAGCGCATTGTCATTTTAGTTTGTCCTGACATAAACAAATTATTTTTCATTCAATATTTCATGAATTTATGATTTATTACAGGATTTTTTTTATATAGTACTTCATACATTTCTTATGTAAATCGCAGATCGACAACAATGTCGTTTCTAAAACATTATATTCATATCAATGCACAGCTGTTTTTACGTACTTTTGCACACCCACATATTCACAATTTAAGACAATGGTCAAGACATTGAGACATGCCTTATACAGAAGGCTGGTCACTTCCTGTGGCACATAGTTAATAATTATTCTACATGTTTTTCAAAAATCTGCTGTTCAAACAGTTGTAGCGGCTCTACACAGTGCAACACCGCGTCTCATATAGTTCAGTGTCGACTTTCATTACAACACAATACTGTTTGTGCGTATCGTATGCGCGTCTCACAATCTGTGAAGTGTAAACTGGTAGCAAATGTAAGACGAAGACGGTAAGACCTTTCTTCGTGCGGAGACCAGTTTAGGTTGAACGCAAATATCACAGTAAGTAGTATGTGCTTGTCGCAACTCGCGAGGAAGCATCCTTTGAGGTTGGAATGTTGCGTGATGCCTCTATGAGGAAGTGTTAATGGCATGAAGTTCTTTGCACTGTGGTTGTGAGGTTGTATAGCGATAAAAACATTGGGTAGGGTCAGGCATACATATTTTTGTACATGAAATATATATACCTGACCACATATACCTGTATATGAAACATATATACCTCCTTATGTAGCAAGAGCAATTTACACTCTCTAACGGTTAATCCATGTCTGGATCGTGTGATGACACACTTCGTGGGCTACATTCAAAGGGTGGGCCACATACTGTACAAGCACCTTGTAAAGATTAGAAAAGTAGGTATATGATCAAAATTCTGCAATGACTGATGTCTGACGCCTCGACATACAGATGATTGCACGTGTTCTCCTTCACTGAAAGAAACTTTTGCTTCCCTTTTAGCGTAACATACCGCCAACTGAAAGCAGGCAAGCCATAGTATGTATTTAGTCTAGTGCTTTTCAACCTGTACGACGGTACGCACTGGTGCGGATGACAAGCAAGGTGCGGACGAGTGCGGAGAGAAAATCCTGTTTTGTTGTTGCAAGCATAATTTTAACAACCTCTCCGTATTTAAACACTACTGCATTTTGCAAGACATGGTACTTCACACAAAGAAAAATTTGAAGACATTGCGCTCAAATCGATATTTTGAACATCTCAACAGAGAAATGTATTCTACGAAAATTCTGCATGTACCGTTGTTACGTCAATATGGAAACAAAAGATCTGCAACTGCAAGGCAAACGTGTATTCCAAGCCCGCCCGAGGATGTTCTAATATTCATTTTTTTTGCTACTCCAGTTGCACAAGACCAACGTAGCTATTCAATATGTGAGCATATGCCTGGTAAGCCCCGTACACGGTGCTGTTCTCTGCTGATGGCTGGTGCAAGCGGTTACGTTACGCTGAGATATTACAAGCGGAGCGTCACCACGGCAAAATGTGGGAAAATTTGGGCAAAAAATGTGCAAATCTTCGCAATTTCGTTGTATGTGCGTTTAATTTACAAATATGGCAACCGAAATGAAATTGAATACGCTTTTTTGGAGGTCATGTTTCAATGGAAATGTGGGCAAAAATTCTTCGCACCCCCAAAAATTTACCTGCTCCTACACCTATGCGATAAGCACCCAATAATCAGAAATCACTACTTGCTATTTTTAGGCAAAAGTTGTTAAAATCGGCTTAGTTTCACCTTCCTAATCCCAATCAGGCTCAGTAAGGAAAATAGCAGGTGCACCATTCGTTTTTTAATAAGCGTCTTGAACACAGAACCAGGCCGGTTTTATTCTTCAAACGACAAACACGACAATTTGTTGAACAGCAGGGACAATTCCGGCAATTGATAGTGGCACCCTTTGATCAGTGCCTCGTATCGTCATCACAACAATAGCTCATGTGCTTATGTACTCAAGGAAATCATTTACTCTGGCGGAAATCGTCTTGAAACCTGCCTGGAGATAGCAGCACGGGAAATTCATGGAGCAGCCTTGGCTGTGATAGAAGTGCATAACTGGCATTGTCCGATAAAGCCGAGTTTGCAAGTAGGTTATACAGTGTGCCACACACCGTGAAGCAGGCCTGTGACCAGGGGGTGTCCATGGGGACTTCTACCTTCCTGAAAAAATTTTGCCACCCATGGAAAATTCTGTTGGACATAGTTCAAAACTATTGGACATAGTTTGGAAAATTTGGGTCCCTCTCAGAAAGCTCTTTGCCTAAGCAAGTGCCCCAAGCTGGTTACGGGCCTGCTGTGTAGCATTGGTGGCCATGAAGCTAGGCAATGAAGAAGAAAACTACCTGTTGGTGTATTAATTGACATTTTTCTTTGTGACGTGCAAATTCGTTTGGCAGTGGCGCGACCAACAGCTTTTGTAAAGTGCCGCGCTTTTCGCTTATGATGCACGCTGATGATTCGTTCTATACTTGTGTTTGGCCTCTCTCCCGCAGTCCCGTTAGTTGCTACATACCGTTCCCCATTTATTGCTGCATACCGTTCCCCGTTTAGTCGAAGCGTCTGTTCCCTCAGTTATTTCATGCGTTGGATGAGTTGCTGCGTCTTTTTCCAGATGCTGCGCCTGTTATTCGAGATTGTTTTTTCAGGCAGTTACTGAGCCTGTTGCTGAGTTGACTAACGGGAAGGTGCTCTTGGTTCGTCTTTTCGCACGTTTGCGTTTGCTTGAAAAACTCATTTGCCCTGAAATTACTTTGTCTTCTCTGTGGTGCGAGCTGAAATCGTACGATAGGATTTATCCAACGTTACCAACTACCTGATGTCATTTCTAATGTCATCAAAATTGTTAACACAACACGAAAAGTCGTGAGTTTAATGAAATTAGCAGAAAAATGGTAGATGATGGGCATCTCTCTGAAGTGAGGCTGCTCTCTCGTGGAAGAATAACGGAAAGAGTGTGAAATTTGCGACAGGAGTTTCATATGTGTTTTGGTGGACGAGTAGATCACAAAGCACTTTTGTTTTCTTCCGATTTGTTTTGTCTTGCTAGAGCAGCCTATGTGGTTAATAGTTTAACCTACTGAATCAGCTGAACGTCGCTCTCCAGTTAAGATTGTGGAATGGACATATTCGCAGCGACCTCCAAAACCACAACGTTCAAGAAACTTACACAAGATTTGGAAGAAATCTGCAATAGCAAGCTTATTATTAAAACACTATTGACCTCATGTCCATGTGTAAGTGGGAAGAAACAGGCAAGAGTCTGGAGCAGAGTATCATCGAAACCGCCAGCTTTAATTTACACAGTCTCGTGATAATTTTGAAGGTTACTTCCCTAGTCCGTAGGATACAGAATTGCAATCAAAGTTATGGATTTTGATTCCTTTCGGTGAAAAGCATCCTTCAGGGCATTTCGGCACAACTTAAAAAAACAACATAGGCCAAAATAGTGGTTTAGGAAGCGGGGGTGCAAAGGGTACAAGCGCACCCTCATAAGTTTTGATTTGTCGAAAATCCTGGCAAAATCCCGGAAAATCCAGGCAAATTCCCTAAATATCAAGGCAATATCCCTGAAAATCAGGGAAAAAATGGCACCCAACGTTGTTTGACTTAAAAAAATGGCGCCAACGTCTGCAGAAAAACAAATGAGAGTGAAACAAACCAAGTCTCACGCAACAATTTCGTGTGTCGCGTTTGGTTTAAAAACCGGCCTTTATATATGCGTGCTCGTGGTCACGAAATGGTTTTCATCTAACACCTCGTGCTCCTTACCGAAATTCCCTTTTTTCATTTTCTGCTCTGCATCTGGGAGCCACGTAGGTTCACCAAGACGACCTTTTTTCGTTACCGTGTTTACCACCGTGCTGTTCAAATGAAATAGACGCTTAAATAAATGGATGGAGACTGACTCATACGTAATCGGTTCTCAAATCTGGAATCCTTACACAATTGGTTCCCTGCCAGGGAGTCCCTGCACATTGAAGGAAATTTGATCATTCTTGCGAAAAAAAGATGAGCAGAATTCCTCAGACGTGTATGTTCTGAACTCCATGTACCTATTGTGTATAACTTCTGAAAATCATAGAAACGAGCTAATTCTACGTGTTGTTGTTCTGTCATTGCAGCGCCATTGGCCACATCACTTCCATCTCTGGTGTGCAGCAAACCGAGAGTCTTAGTAAAGCTTGGAAGCGATGTTAGTCTCAAATGTACTGCGTTGTTCGGTCATGGTAGGATCAACTCCATATTTCTCTCGGCAAAGTGGAACAAGGTATGATCAATTTTTAACTTGTAGGAGTAATTTATAAGTCATTTTGGGTTTAGAAATACGTTTGTATTTATAAAGGTCGAGCAGGTTTTGACCAGGCATTAGCAGCTACACTGCAGTAAAAGGTTGTTTTGTAGACAAAACCTATAACAAAGATTAGACAAGCAAAAGTGACTAAATAGTTGAAAAGCCTGTAGTCAAAAATCAACCTCGAGGAAAAACTAAGTCACAGGGCGTTTGAGAAACTGGTCAGCATCTAACTGACTTGTCGCCTAATGGAACTATCACAGAACTTTAACAATTCCTTTCTGTGGTGACACTTTTGGTTTTCTTCACAGGTCCCAATAGGGGCTATGGGACCTCTTCAAGACGCCACATTACTCCAAAAATTTCCAACTGTCAATTCACCCAATTTTTTAATCGAAAATACACGTAATTCCGCATCGTTTGATACTTTGATTAGCTCTCGACCGCGATCTCTCGCGAGTTATGGCTGAAATTGTTCGAAAGCCACTGTCGCGGTCCTCAGTGGGTTAGCACTGATTTTCTATGACGACACTGATTTTACCAAGCCATTGAGAATGCGCAGTAAAAATTCTGAATCGTGGTCTTTTCGCACCTGCAGACGAGCGGACAATCTTTGGAGTGTTACAATGGTTTCAACGGAGCGGACCGTCCTGCAATCGGAAAAGGAAATCACTCTTGCAGCTAGTAAGGTGTAAAGTAACTGATTTGTTTTGGCTCGTGTTGCACGAATTGAAAAGATAAAAAGAGCAAGCTGGCTATCTACTCCATCAACCATTATACATCATTGCATTATTGCTACATGCAACCACGGGTGTCGGAAGGGGTGTGTAGGGCGCTTGTCCCCCTGGATTTTGAAATTTGATATTTTCGTATTGCATCTCTTTTGACATTTTCATATTACATTATTTTTACAGAGGGAAAATGAAGTTTCACCACTTTTGCCACCCTGGAAAATCTTTTTGGCCATCTTTAGAAAAATCCACTAATGCCCCTCCTGAAAAAAATTTTTCAACGCCCCTGCATGCAACGACGAAATAGCGCAGAATCCTGTTATCAACTAAAAGGATGTCTTACTGCTTTCACCACCTTCGGGAAATTTTTCTTCATATAATTTTCGCTTTGTAAGGTGCAGGTAGAACACAAAACAACAACTGAAAAGAATATAAATGCAGCAGCAGTTACCGAAACGTCCACGATGTCGTTCACATCGTTTGCCTGGCCGTTATATTCATTATTTGTATATTCAGCACTTCTGTTTTCTATGTACCAAATATAAACTTTATTCATAGCAAATTCATAAAGCTCTTCCGTTTTTGTTATTTTTGCTATTTGCAGCCATTCATAGTAATTTTTACCTTTCTAAATGATTCTAATGATTATACGGTATTTTGCGTTTGCCCAAATTTGATTTAATAGTATTTATATTAAAATTGGTTTACTCAGTTGCTTTTTTCATAAATGCTATATCCATGCATTTTTTATATAAAGCAATGTTCAGACTTAAGTAAAGTACTCATTGCGTTTGAAACGTATTCAAACTTTCATAAAAATTTAGAGGTTTCAGTGACCCATCAACGGTACCATTAATTACTTATGAAATGCAAATAATGTTTTAGAAGTAAACTTGAATTCACTTCAAGCTGCATCTGATACCTAGACAAACTTTTCGCTGGACTCAAATTGTATGCGCGTACGAGTGTGCCATTGAAGCTGGGTAAGAATCTATAGTTGGCTCACACCTAGTTTGTGAAAAACGGTACTTGCGGCCTGTTGACCAGCCTGTTGCTCCTTACAAATGGTGCGTTGAAGGGCAAGCTTCACGCTTGGGTGTTGTTGTTATTGGCACTACCGCCAATGCAGCATTCACTGCGAAAGTGATCATGTGGCGCACGACCTAGCGCAGACTAAGCGGAGGTGGGCGCTTGCAGACCACTCGGGAAACTCCAAAGGTAGCGTGAACCAAACATATAGTGATTTTTCCTTGTAGCACATATGAAAATTCCCACAACGATGCCTGCATCAACGACACCTCAACGCCGATTGAGACTCAGCCAGCACTGATGACAATCAGACTTAATCTGAGGTAATTGTTATATAGGTACAACAAACGTGACCAAAATATTGTGAACTTTATGCAGCATAAATATTTCAAATGCATGTTTATTTGTTTTCTATTGAGATTTTCCGTCTGTTTGCTATATTATTTGAGGTAGAGAAAAACATTTTCCTTTCACGTGGTGAACGCGAGAGATAAATTAAAATGATGGTGCAATGTCTTTAAAACTTACCACGGCCAACATAAACAACCTCCATTTCTTGAAGAATTTCTGTAATACCTGGTCTGGCCCTTTTTTAAGTCTTGTTGAAAGGCAGAAAAGGATTCAATAAACAAGAATTTTTTTTCCGAAACGACCTTAGTTTTTTCACCAAACAATATTTTGTTGCATGTTATTATCAAATTGGAAATTGTTCAGAAAACATTTTTAAAACTTTATCTCAAAACGCTTTGAAGGAAATATATTTGTTTTCGACAGAAATGTTCAACGATCTGATCTCGGAAAATATGTCATACGTTTGAAAGCAAGGGCGGAAGTGGTTGATTCTGTCGAAGTAATGGAAAAGACAGAAGATTATTACCGCCAAACAGTTTTAATTGCTGGCCTCGCATCGAGTTTTGGAGCAGTTGTTGTATTTTCAATTCTTATTGTTTTATTCATTTTTTGGCGAAAAACAAAAAAAAGCAAAATCAGTGAAAAAGCAATGACCACAAGCTAATTTTATAAGTATTTTAAAAATTTTAGTACTTCTAGTTGTGTGGTTAGAAGCCCACCTCCAGTCATTAGAAGCATGAGGGGCTGATTCTACTAATATTGTCTTAAATAGGCGTTAGAATTCCATTATTACAAGTAATGTCAAAAGTTTTAACTTGGCCGTATTCTTCATAAACTTGGTTCACCTCAAAATGTGAATAATGCAGATATAAAATGTTGGTGTATATTACTGACACGAAAAAAGTCCTGTAAACTTGTACCAAACCCTATTTAATAAAATCAGTATCTTCTTACGCAAACGCCCGAAAGAGCATTTTTGCAAACAAAAGCGAAAGATTTTCCACGATAATATTGATGTACGTTTGCGGTCAGTTGGTGCTTTTCATTTGCTTTAAGAAACTCGACGTAAGCGCCAGCATTGTTGCAGACTTCGTTTCAGCGCAGATAAATCAGAATCTGTTGAACACAAGTACCTTTCCCACCTTTTCCAACCTGCTTTCTGCTAGCAAGTTCTTTTGCTGCCTCTTGTTAACAGTAACTTCTCCGAATGTCCAACGTGCAAAACGCGCCAATTATGGCAAAGTGAGTGGGAAAACAGTTCTTCAAAACTGTGTAACCGGACATGACCATTGAGATCATTTCGATCCAACAATTCAATTACGTCAGCATTCCAGTCGCGGTGATACTTGCAGAAAGTCAACATTTGTAATTTTTCGCAACAAAATGGTAATGAGTATGCAATCACAAGCTGGTGTGGAATTTAAGGATTGACATTTACCCAAATGCTGCTATGTGGATATTGGCAACTGCCGTTGACACAATTGAAAGAAATTGATGAAGATGTTTTGTGCCGGTTCGTGATAGTTTGTAGTATTCCCAAAACTGGCAACGAAGTAAATGCTCATTCATTTTATAGAGTAGTTTCACGCGTTGATTATACTAACAGTTACAACCTTGACAACGTTAATTCTGAATCGCCGTAATATTGGTTTCAAAATCAAGAAAGTGGAAGTTTCTGCATTCACGTGTTTTTCTTTAATGTTTGCCCTCACCAATTTTCTTAATGCAAAATCTACTCATGATATATGTGCATGATTTGTCTAACCAGGAAGCAGTGTTTGCATCTTATGTGAATGTTTACATTTCAAATAGGCTATATTCTAATGAACCAGATATTTCATGATTGAAACCACACAGTCTACATGCGTTTTGGTTTGAAGGAACATTGATGGTGGCTAAGTAAAAGTGTAACTGATTTTTAATGATTTAGTAAACATTTTAACAACTTGCTGTATTTCGTTTTGCTGTATAATTGCTATATATTTGATTTTTTTGAATGAAACTTGGTTAGCGCATGAAACATACAAAAATAACGGCTTTTTGTTTCGTCGTTTGTTTTTCTGTTATTTTTATGTCAAACATTTCTTCAAGCTTGATGCTTCTAATGTAACTTAAATATGCTTCCACTACATTTGATGAAATATAAATGGAAAATATGAAGTTATTTGCTTGTAGTAAACTGGAGTTAAAAGTTGGCCTAGCTACACAGTACTAAATTTCTCTTCCAACAATCGGACAACACTGCTGCTGCTTCAAACAAACTTGTCGTCGGTAGGTCAACAACAGGATGAACGAGAAGAAACCGGGCAATTGCCCCAGGGCCCTGACGTTTTTTCACTAAAATATTAGTTTTCCAAATCAGGTTCTCATAACGGATTTCAACTATGGTTCAATTGATAATTGCTTAAACACAAATTCTTAAATGAAAAATACGGTGTCACGCAACAACGTGAAACACCGGCTGAACCCTCTCCTTCACCCAAATATATTTCATTACAACTACCGTATTTGGGTTCTGTATCTAATAACATACGACAGGAACTCAGCAGCTTTATAGGACACAAGGCTGTAGTCATGGGCGCAATTTTGTTGTAAAATGTGGAAGGACAGCTTGGTGTGAAACCAATATAGTGATCGGGTCGATGCAGAAGTGATATTTTATATATACAGTTTCCCCATTTTATTTCTAGAGGTGTTTTGAGGGCAACACTAATCACGCTTTGTCCTTGCAGATGATTTACATATTAATATACTTAAATTTGTTGCTGGACACGGTATTGTAGTTCAGCCTGCTTCCATTAATGTCATATCTGGATGTGAAAACAAGCACAGCAATATAGCAGAACACATCACTTGGGTTTCATCAGAGCTGTCAGTTGGAGTGCACAAAACCCTGAATCGTATTGGTCGCAAGTGCATATCACTCTTAAAGTAGAACACTTCAATTTTCATGCATTTTATAAGTGTGGGTTACAGCGCGATTTGATGTCTTGTTCAAGTTGATTAACGTTATAAAGACGATATTTTTCTTGCATATTTCAGTTTTTTGAAAAAGCTACAAACCTTTTTAATGCTACTGGGTATTATGCATGCAGCCCCACACCTACCAAAATCTCCATTGATATCCTCTTACCAGCAGCAAAAGCATTTGGCCTAAAATTAGCGTAGCCGACTTCACAAAATGATTTCAATCTGTTTTTACTGTTGGTGGGTGGATGGTGTATCCTTTCAATCTCCCCTTGTTGGCCCCTGCATACATACCCACACAGAGTTGTAAAAGGGCCTCATTTTGAAGCCTGAACCCGGTCCGAGCCCGAAGTTGCAAGCCCGAACCCGGCTCGGGCCCGACATTTATGTTTGAAGCCCGATTTAGGCCAAATTAACCGAGGGAGTTAAGATATGCGCAACTGCGGAGTAACAAAACACATTGTGTGCAGGTGTCGTAGCAGGTACACGGCTTATCACACCGAAAATAGCAACAACCTTGACCAAGACATTGGCATAATGTTGCACAAACGTAGCATGTTAGTCAACGATAATTATCGTACTGCGGAATATACTGTAATGTTTCTCAAGAAAAAAGAAAGTATCACGAAACTGTCTAGGGCGCCATAGGCATAAAAGAAACTTTGCTCTGTAGATATGAAAAGCCGGCTTGTAGGCTTCTTAAAACATGCCAAGAATCACGTGAGTGATTAATCTTTTCGACGCAACGCCATCGCGTACTAATTTCCTCACCGCTGTCGCCTTCTGAAAAACAGTGTGAGACTAATTCCAGCAGAGAATAAAAACACAGCTGCGTTTGCAAACACAATTAGTCTAAAAAAATTACAAACACTTCGCTCACAGAATTTACCGCGGTGAGCACAACAAATCTATGTCACGAAAGAAAAAAGTCATTATTCTTAAAGTTATAAAAACGTTTTGTATACAGGCCCGAAACTGACCCGAAATATTTTCACAAACTTACGCCCGAGCCGAACCGAAAAGCCCGGCCTGACTTATTACTCTGCACCACATCAAACGTTTCATTCTAAGAGTTCTGCTTGCATAACGACACAAAAATATATTTTAGATTAAATCAAATGCACAACGGTGAATTGGCAAAAAAGTACCATGTTTCACCTTCAACACGAAAAGTATGTGCAACAAAACCAGGTGTGATCATAGGCGTACGAGGCGGGGGGTCGGGGGGAGCGGCCGCCCCCCCGGGCTTGAAAATTTTCAGGGCAAACTCTGTTTTCAGGGCAACCGCAAGTTCCTCAAAAATCCTGAATCATAAAATGTATTTCAGTGCAGTGAAAAGT
>Ga0210059_1001585_pt1 | contig 34568 bp, 20 predicted proteins | sample Ectturendosymbi2_FD_188042 | JGI IMG/M metagenome (GOLD analysis project Ga0210059, IMG submission 188042) | Ecteinascidia turbinata endosymbiont from Florida, USA - Sample 2 (SPAdes) (version 2) | ecosystem: Host-associated > Tunicates > Ascidians > Unclassified | place: Key West, Florida... | reverse complement strand
GAACAAGTTCCTTTGAAACGAACGTAGAGGCGGCTAGAAATGATTTGCCTTGAACTCATATGATACCTTGCTCAGGAAATAAGATGTAAAAGCTGTTTCTAGTAAAGTTCAGGTGCCGCCATTGTTGCGTCAGCGTCATAATACCAACCCACTAGAAATTCTAACCGGCACGCCATACCGGCAATAATTCTTTTACCGGAACGGTGTTCCGGATCGTTCCGGCTTACTTTCACCTCTGTTGGTAACTGCCGGGACCAGATTTAATTCCCAGAAGGCCCTACGCTACCCATAATTCTGAGAGTCCCAATCGACTGTACAACTCCCAACGTCTACAACCAAATCTACCTCCACCATACCCTATGTTAACACCCGTTTTGATAAACAGCAACATGGGCTCCCGAGAAAACTAGTGTGCTGTGGCGTCTATATTAATATTGTTCAATCGTACTGTACATGTTCGTCGTGAGGCACATAACTTGCAAATTATCATGGGTCACTATGTCCTTGGAGCCCCCGGACAAGTGCTAATCATGCTCAAATATTGATTCCGGTCTGAGTGTTTCCTCAAACTATCTGTAGATCAGGCCCGTAACCGGGTGGCAAAGCCTCAACTAAAATTTTTTCTCCCCCATGGAAAATGTGTTGGACATAATTTAAAAATATTGGACATAGTTCAAAAAATTTGGGCCCCTCTCAGAAAACTCTTCGCCCCACCTGGTGTCCCAAGCTGGTTACGGGCCTGCTGTAGATCCAAAAAAACTTGAAAAGTAGATATTTTCAAGTGTGTTGCTAAATTTCTAGTATTTGCCAGAGACAGAGTAACATGTCAAGTAGATAGTAATACGTAATATTTAGAAAACGGCATTATTTCATTAAAGAATTGACAAATAAGAGCACGAAAGCTGTAAATAAAATAACTCGGGACGCTGAAAGCAGCTGACAAATCCTCACCTTCGGCATCGATAAATTAATCAGATAAATGTCCTGCGGTATGCATATATCCCAGTTTCAATCGCACTGTCATCGCGAGCAACAAGGTTTGGTTGGCAACCGCTACTTTATTAATAGTGGCGCTACCGCACCCGTTACTGAATAAAAATAGAAGCAAGTCATAGCTACCGATATTCGCTAAAGCTCCTTTTGCTGCACTTTAAAAAAATTTTTGGTGTTGTTCTACTGACGTAGGATCTATTTTGAAAAGCCTAACCTTGAATTTCTTTTTGAAAAATGTTGTTAAAGAAAAAACGTGATCTGAAAAAAACAGACTTCAGAAACGCTCATACCTTCGTGAGAGGATTGCTACAGGTTCAATAATTATTCGCCGCTGTGTGTACAGTACTCAAGACTTCAAGAGAATGGTCAAGGAATAAAAGATCAAAACTGTTTTTCACAGAGTTTAATGCTCACGTAAATTGAATTAGACCCGCAACCAGGGTGGGAGACAAACCGGGCAATCAAAGCCTCTCACGAAATTTTAATGCATTATTTTAGATTTTCATAAAACGTTATGTTGATCTATGTTTCATGTGAAACCCCTGAACAAACTACTGACTACTTGCAATTTAAACTGAGGTGCTTGTTTCTGCATGTTTCAATTTCTTCGCAATAGTAGTTTTGTGTAGGTAGTAGTTTATATAGCCTGCGTGCAAAGATGAGTTATTTAGATATTTGAGAGCGAATTGACCAATCACCGTTTCCTTAACATTTCAGCTTTTGAAAGTGCAGCCTAAGTGTTGAATGCTTTAGTTTCAAAGGTGTGCAATGCGCATTAAGCAGCCGGCATCAGCTCTAGAAAAATAAGCCTCCGAACATCAACAGTCGAAATCTCTCGATTTACTGTAAAAGCTTTCAAGAAATCTGCCGACGGGTATGCTTTTATCTCTTTGCGATGATTCAAACTCAGTGTGCAAATCTGTAGGCCTATTCAAGTTACAGTTCCCTACAAAGGTGACAAGCAAGCGAATCAGTCAAGCTAATTATTTTTATAGGACATCGATTTCATGTGCCTCTACGCATCCACAGTACTGAAATCTTATTCACATAAAATCTATCATAAATTTATTTTATTCCTTTATGAAATTAAGTTTACATATCACTGCATTCAATGCCCATGCGTACTTTTTCGCAATATCTGAAAAAGTTTTGCATGAAAATACGCTAAGAACCACAAATAATTTATTTAACAACTGAGAAAAATCAAAGCCAAGCTGTCAGAAAATAGTTTATTTTCTAATGCGAAGTTGTCGCATCCAAAGTTTGGTGTTACATTCGGACAACGATCACATGCAAAAATCGACATCGTGTGCTTTGGGGGTTTGCACATGGAAATGAGTTAAATTTTAGCAAGATCGTGATGATAAAAGAAATCAATCACTTGACGTTGTGTGGCTGTGTCAGGTAAGAATGTTAAACAAAGAAAATTTTTTTCAACACCAACTCTGCTTCTTTAGCCCAGGCGATGGCTACTTGCAAAAATATGGCATCATGTAATTTTTACCTAAACACATGGAGGCAAATAAAATTTCAGCGAAATTGTAATGATAAAAAAAGCCTAACTATACGGTTGGTAGGGCTGTGTGTAACAGTTCCCTTCTAAAAGAAGTGAACCATTACATCTTTAGGACTTTCCACGCGAGCACTGGTCTTATAGGAACGTCCATGGCGGGCCCAGGAACGCAAGAGCAACCTGGACCCACCGGTCTTATAGCTCGACTTTGCTCAGTGTATCACAACAAGATTGCATTCACTCATGGTTTTATTGATATTAACATTAAGCACTGCGCTTTTTATTACAACAGGGGTTTACACATTATCATCACATACACACTATAAAAAGTGACAGGGGTTAATTCACATTATAAGATCTCACAAGAGAGAGAGAGCAATTTGATGGTAGCATTATAGCCTCTGAGCGGCAAATATCTGCTGATAGTATAGAGCCATAAAAGATCTCTTTTTACTATGCCGATTCGGTAATGCCCGTGATCAGCTTTAGATGTTGACCCTGGAGTTCCCAGATCTCATCGGACTGACTGTGGCTCACGCACGGGTATTTATACCCCAAACCAGAGCTCAATTCTCGTCTCTGATTGGTTGCTCGGATGACGTCGTCGTACGTCATTACTTTGGATTTGGATTTTTTGGAGTGGGAGTGAATAGGATTGCATAGGTATTGCACAACCGCACAACAAGCAAAGCGCGCAAAAACTTGAAAGTTGGTGCACAACGTTAGAAGCATGACAACTTCAACACTTGAGTGTGCAATTGTTCTGCGCATTGGATTCAATGTAAAGGGTACTTCTCGATCTCCAGTGTTGGTGTGATGCATGATAATTAACATGAAGAGATGTTTCGGTACAAAAATAACCGCTACCATTTAGTATGTTTGCTTGCAAGCATTGCAACCCTTGGAATACAAAGAAGCTTTACTTTCTATGCGCGTTAATGCTAAACCGTAACAACATTGCATTTTCAACTTCGTCGGTTCCAAAGTGTGCTTTCGAAGGTGCTTAGGTATATAACAGCTTTGTTGCAAGTAGGAGGGTAGCCCAGCAAGACCGGTGAATTACAACATCGTATCAAAAACATCTCGATTTGGGAAAAACACGCAGAGCAACAACTGATTGTGTTACTTGAAAAGCAACACTGATGCCTGTAATCGCATAGATTATGTTACTCACGACTGACATCGCTTAACAGACAAACTGGCGATTTTTATTCAACGTTGGTGTGCATTTTTTTGTTCAGCGAAAACTTTGGTTTTTCACAGGAGCAAAAAATTTTTGCTGGGCTTGTAAACGTTGTAAGCATCTAAGAAAATGCAAAAGGTAATGAAAACAGACAATGCTATTATTAAGGTGAAGTAATAACAATGTCATTCACGGTTCTCAAAGACGATATTTTTTCATAAGACTAAAGTCGTCAGATTAGGAAAAAGGGAATTGTGTAGTAGTTTTAAGTTTATTTAGCACAATCCGAGGCACAAAGCTCAATGTGAAGACCCGTGCGACCATGCTTACAAAAATAGCGTTTCCCCAAATTAGCTGTAATGTGAAAGAAACGCTGTGACGCCTGTCAGAAAAAGAACGTGCGATATAGCAGAAAAGCGACATTTCATTACAAAGGTAAGTTACAAGAAGTTTTTCGTGCTGGTTTGAACGAAATTAAATACGACTACGTAGATTGCAAACAACATTTTTATCAGTATCATGTTGCAGCAACAGATATGAAAACACTTTGCAAAAAACAAACGACACTTGAAGCAGTGGCGTACCTCGGGTTTCCCATGCCTGGGGACAAGCTCAGTTTAGGACTCCCACCCAGTCCGTTTGTGGCAGGACAAAATAAAAGAAACCCTGCTATCTGATGCTTTACTTGCAATTATCTAATTCCAAGGACAAAGTTTTCTTGCTTTTGCTGCTGAAAATTTATCGATTATTATCTTAACAAAAAGCTGATATGATTTAAATGTGTCACATATTTTAACCTAGAAAATACCTAACGCCAGTGACTCTCTGTAAGAAGTTTTGCTAGCAATTTTGTGATCTGAATTTCGATAATCATGTCTGTGGAGATGCTCAGTTTATAGGTGGAATTAGACAAAACACAGGTAGCAGCCGAAGCAGCGGTAGGGCAGGGGTCAGTGAAAGTATTGAGGGAAATGCAAACTGACAAAAAACAAAAAATTCTTCACCAATATGTTTGTTTCTGTTCAGAAACAATGTTGACCTCAAAAATAATAACAGAGAGTGTAAAAAAAACATTCTGAATGTTGTGGGTGCATGAATAGCTCAAATAAATTTATTTCAACTAGATCTTGTTAACGATTAAAATCCGTAGACGGATCCAGGATTTATGTTAGGGGGGGTCCCAAGGACGAATTTATCCGGGTGTGTACTGACTGCGTAGTGGTGAAGCCCCAACTGCTCGGGTAACTTTTTTTAACACGGTTAATAACCATACACATTTTGGCTAATCGCATTCTCACCATTACCCAGGCTTACTGGAACGTTTCCGGAGCAGAAGCGGTCTTCAAAACAATTTAGAGATTATTCTCATACTTATCTAACCTTAAAAAATAACTTCTTGTATGTCGGAAAAGCATTACTGTTAACAAAACAAACACAGATCCACGACGAAAAAAACGCCTGAGGCAGGCATAGAAGTGACACAAAAACTACACGAAGAAACCTGAAATGCCGCCAGCCAGCAACCTTTGTCGGCAGTCTGTGCAAGATCCATGCCGTATTGTGTTCGAGAAATGCAGATGTTCATGGAAGAGAAATTCATGACGTTCGGACTCGAAATTTTGTTTGTTTTTGGAAAATTTTCCGGTTTTTATTGCATAAAACCAGAAACGTAATGAGGGGGCAAGGGGGGCACAACTCCCCGGTCGCCGAATTACTGCGGGGGGCATAAATCACAACAATATCATTAGCACTTTTTTCAAAACAGTACATTTGCTTCCAAAAGACCTCAGGTTCGAACACGAGGGCGCCAAACTCATTTCTTGCCCCAGGCCCCATCTATCCTCTTTACGCCCCTGCACATCACGATTGTCTGGCCAAAATGGCGAAAATTGTTTACAAAAATACCTGTCCATAAAACTATCAATCAGAAACTATTTAAAACAAAATGCTGTTGATTATCGAAGTCATTTGATCATCGAAATAACTTGAAGGTCGAAAAAAAGGTATATTATTTCGAAAACAAGCACAGCTTGCCCTCTCCAAAAAAAACGACTGGAGTAGGCATAGAGACAAACATACCAAAAAAACTCGAAAGCAATAATTATGCTGGAACTTTTGATTGCAGGACAATGGCATTGAAAATAATTAGACAATATTTTTTCGCGTCACAGCGGGAAACATGAAGTTTGCAGTGAGCCAATGACCAAATTCTCATTCATTCAATTTTTTGTACGAAACGCAACTATATCGCGGCAACGCAATTTTAGAAATAGGCCTACTGTGCAGTAGGTTGAAAAAAATTATTAGAGACAGCAGAATATTTGTCGATAAAAAAGCATATGATTTCGTGCTGAGCTCTTGTCTAAAATTTGTTGCTGGCAGGCAGGGGCTTACTGCTGAAAAAAGAGGTGTGTGAACGCTGTTCCCACACCAAGCATAAAGGAAGACTGATCCGCCTATAAGAATTTCCACACAGGATCGTCTTGTTTCATTTTAGTGCTACTGTGCTAGACACGAGATAACTTGTCATTTATTCATTTATGCTGCTCTAGGCGCTACACGTAGCAATTGAAATGAAAAACCTAAATCTTCAAGTAACGTTACTAGTGCAAAAAGGTGTGGGAACGTCGTTCCCACGCGTTCTCACCCCACCACACCCCTGCTGGCAGGTCGGATGTTAATCAGTAGCCATCTTTAGCATAGCCTACAGCTAATCTAACGCGCTTCATATTCAGCCTACCTGACATGTAGGCAAGGGTTGCCATACGTCAAGTTTTCCCCGGACATGTCCGGGATTTTAGTGGCCAAATATGCATCAGGGAGAAATGTTAAAAAGTGCTTAAATGTCCGGAATTTTTGAATAATGCGTTTTTTTAAGAATTATTTAGTGTTAAAGATTAAACTTTGTAATTTTTACTGTTAAAATGGGTAAACGAAAATGCAAATTTACTGACGAGATGAAGGCAAAACATCCATGTTTCCGGAAAGATAGAAATGAATGGGAAGCAGAATGCTTAGTTTATAAACCAGGAACAAATGTTTATTTCTTGTCTTTGCCTTGCCGCTTATTGTGTAATAATTCTGTGCTTTTTTTCGTTTTCATAAATTCTGCTGTTTTCAGAAACGACTGGCATTGCGCTTAGCAAAATGCAACAAATTTTGATGTCTTCGTTTTGTTCTGTATTTATCCTACTCTCACGGGAAAGCGACGGTGGAAATGTGCTTTGAATGCATCCGGAATTTAAACCATAATAAATTCGTCGCAAAAATTGGTCAAAGTGACTAAACACAAATCTGTCAGGAATTGTGTCTCATCAGATATGGTAACCTTAAGTAGGCTACGTTTTACGGTTAGGTTTGCTGCTTTGGAAATTACGCTGCCACTGAGCGCTCTAACCTAGCCTGTAGTTAACTGCATTGTGTTGCAGCGTAATTCCAATGCCTTCGCTTAACTGCAGTAATAACATGAGCTGCACTCATTCATAAAAGCTTGTAGGAAAAATAGTACGACCTGCAGCTTATTCAGCTTTTGTCCACAGTCTGCTCAGTCCCGTCGCCACGGGGAGGGCTTTGGTGGACTTTCCCCCCCAAACAAAGCACCAAGCCCCAGAGATGAACGGATTTAGGTTTTTCAAATCCAAATCCAATCTGGCATTTCATTTTTAAATCCATATCCAAATCCAAATCCGAAAATACACCGTTTCAAAATCTAAATCCTGTTTAAATCCGAAATCTTGTCACTCATATATTGGTCTACATGTAATCCAATTCAATATGATTCGAGAAAAAAATTTGTATCATAATTCAAATTAACTTATGCTGTACCCTAGTTTTACAACACTGCAATAGTTGACAATTCGAAGACTTCAACATAAATCGCAATCAATTTTAGCAGCAATGCATTGAGATGCTGAGTTAGTCATACGAGTCAGTTTTAACCGATCTAAACTAGAATATCCTGAAAAAAATTGTAACCATCATGACCAAAAATAGAACCAAGTTTTTGATGCACACATGCAACACCTCTGAAAAAAATTCAATGAAAAAGGCATACAGTTAATGACATTTGATCTATTCATATTAACCAAGCCCACGCCTCTTTTGTTTGTCCGTTTTTGGCATTTTAAAAATTTTATTCAATAGCAATCTACATTAGGCCCTCATTACTGCATAGCCTGTCGGCCTAACTAAAACCGTATTAAAAGCTTAACAGGCAAAAAGCACACGCAAAGTTTTGGCACTAGGCTACTTAAATAAATAATGATCTGATGAAATGTGCTAAATGTAACTAAGCAGTAGGTATAACTGTTCTGTTACGTGCAGCAATCATGATTCCAGAAAAAGGATTGGGTCAATGAATAACAAAACCAATTCGGTAACTTTTATGACACGATACGTCTGAACCAGTGCTTAGTTACATTTAACACAGTGTTGTTATGGAAAAGCACTAGATTTCATGATGAAAAAATGTAGATTCACAAAAAAAGAAAACACTAGATCACTAATATATGACAGATTTGTCAGATTACAAGAAAATTGGTGTTGTACTTAGGAGCAGGCGGGTGTTTTGAAAATTATATGTTTATTAGTCTCAGACCAGATGGACCATAGAACACACCTAAACACACAAACACATGCAAACAATTATTCTTTTACGCCTTAAAAATGTTTCAACGTGACTTGGTGAAGTGCAACACCTTCACACAACATGGTAAAATTACCCCAAGGCGAAGACCAACCACACTTCCACGCCATTCCTCTTGAGAAAATCCTTGTGGTCTGAAATGTGAAATTTAGGCAAATGGGTAAATGGCACCTCTGTTTCATGACTTTCAACATAGCCACAACCTTCAGCAGCAACGCTTGTGTTTATTTGTAGGCTGTACAGGTCACTGAAACGTTTGACAGATCACCACAGTCACCTCGACTCATAGCGGTTTAACTTAAAATAGATTGTATTTTAAGATGTATTTGGTAGAGATTTTAGCAAATTACAATTGCACAAATCAAAAAGTCTCAATCACAGTTGCAATTACACAAAATTTGTACTTTAATTCGAATTTTTGTGACGGCAGTTAGCGGCAGGCCGAAGCCTGAAACTTGCCCCTTCCAGCGCGATTGGGTGGACACTCTTGCCCAAGGAGTGCTACGACAGTTGACTCAGTGGCCGTAGATCGAACACCCAACCTTCCAGTTGAGAGGCGGACACTTTGGCGCTGAGCTAGTGCCGCCCCATGTACTTAACTTCCATTCAGCTCACTGATTAAGCAAGTGAAGACATTTTTGGCGCCCCCCAATTTGACTGCTCCCCCCAAATCCGCCACTGGTAATGGCTCTCGTTGCGTCATTTATTTTTAGCTCCATCACAGATTCTTTTAAAAAAGGCTTTGAGAAAAAAATAGGTTGGATTTTGCAACAAGTCCTGCTCCTTCAAAGATGTGAATACAGTATGTAATGACGGTAGGGTGTAGCGCACAAGTAATGCCAGGTTAGCATCAATGATTATGCCTCACAAAAAATGCCAAAAAGCTGGGCTAATTTTTATCCTTTTTCTTATACCATTGATCTTATAAAACACCGTGTTAAAGCAATGAAGTGACGGTTGTAGTGCAATATAACAACATAGCACAGTACCAACGCCATAAACAAGTTAATTGTTCTCGTGATCAAACGCTCTCCAGAGATTAAGTCAAGCAGAGTTGCAGCCACGATTCACTGTTTGGATGCAACTCGTAGGTGCAATTTGGTTTGATGTCAAATTTGCTTTCATAATAAAGATGACGATTGCTTCGCTTCGCTTCCGCTTATTTCGGCTGGTGGGGAGATTCATGCATTTCAACGACATTGGTTTGGCTAATGTTTGTGATCTTTATCGACTGAAAAATTTTCTTTTCTTTAATTTTATCCACCAGCTTGTCGATGAAGTTCGAATAGAGTATGGGGTTGAGAGCGCTATTGATTGGCATGAGCACAATTGCGGCAACTGCGTAAGCAGTCTCTTTGACAGGCACGCCACTGAAGTTGACAAATACCATGACGCACAAAGGAACCCAACAACAAAAATCAGTGATAATAAGTCGTACAATCTTTCTTTCCAGACCTGCAAAATAAGAAGTTTGGTAACAACCGCAAGGCACATTAACAGACAAAAAAAGAAAGCTAAGGTATAGCATATTGCCTACACTTATAGCGAAGCAATGTATAAATTTAACGGCATAGATCTACGTCTAAACAGGATCAGTGGTGATATCATGCTATTCAACATCATGAATGAACAGAAAATGTGTTTTCTCTTGACTCCAAAAATTCATGGCAACTAATGGGATTATACGACATTAACATGATAGAACAATTGACTGGTGGTAGACCGATGACCACAAATGGTTGATCCTGATGTAACAGATCTACATTTGGAGTTGTGGTTTGAATACAATGCTACATCTGGGGGTCTAAGGGCTCGATTTAACAGATCGACTTCAGCAGAAAATCCATGGTATACTGTAATATGGTCATACACAAACTGATGAACACTGTCGAAACAAACTTAAACCGATTTTTTATTAAGCTATCATTTGAAACAGCGCTGGGGAACATGCGGGCCAAATGCGAACCACGTGAACATTTGATATGGACCTCATCAAAATTTTCGTTACCCATGTTGGCATACAACATCACGTTAAAACAAAACTCCACGATAGCAAATACGTATTCAGTCAAGAGGAGTCTCTCTTGCTCCTCGTAGTTTTCTCTCCTTAACGTACGTGGAATTTTAAGATAAAATTAATTTGTGCTTTCTGCCCACCAGAGTGATATTCACAATTCATGTGACTGGTGATAGTCGATAGGTTCCCCAACCCTGGTTTAAACTTATCGAATAACGCATGCGTCTACATCCACTGAAGCTCTTCGAAAAAAATCATGTTTCCATTTGAGAGTGGTAAGTGTGTTTCTGATTTCTCTCCTTCAACATTTAAATCTCTGCAATAGAAGTTATTAAAATGTCAGAGATTTCGATGTTACAAAAACAGTTTGCTATAAGCACCAAAGTATTTGTGCGTTCGTTGCTACTGCCATGTATGCTGAAGTCTATTACGTTGCGTGTGGGAGTGAATGACGTTATACAATTAGTCATAGTCAATAGTCATGCAAGACATTTTGCAAAGTTGGCATTTTTAAACAGTCTAAGCGTTTCAATGAAATATTTCGTTTGAAGTAGATGTAGTTACGCATTGTGCATGAGCTGTTGTTGGATTGGCTGCGAAACTTTCCTCATTGGGAAATTTTGCTAGGCTCTTTTCAAGTTACCTTTGATTATTTTTTTCTACATTTCTATGTGGCGCCTGCAGCAGTCACAAAAGAAAAGCGTAGAAAAAATTTAACAGCAGAACGGTGGAAAACAAGTGTAAAACCGGAGTGAAACGACACATGTTGCCGCTTGTTGGTTCCAAATACCTTGTATGAACTTTTTATGTTTGACAAAAACCTATCGAATTTTGCGAATAATTTCAAAATACAGTAACTTGTATAGAAGTGTCATTATTTTTCTGTGGCACTTTACTGCTGCGTAAAATTATGGCTATATGCAGACAAACCAGTTTTAAGAGAATCACTGAGATCGACGATGGCTATTTAAAAAGTAGCGATGAGGTGATTCAATCAAGTAAAGCGATTATTTTTAAAGGTTAAGCTTGTTATTGCTCCGTGTAACTTAACAATTCCAGCACATTTTCAATGCAGTTACAAATAGATAAAAATTTAATCTTGCCAGCCGATAAGAAACGTCAAGCTTCTTCAAGAAGCCATGCAGCTTGCTGTCTGAAAATGCTCTCCGAGAACTTTCCTTGGCAACAGGTCGACTTTATAAGAAAGCAAATCCTGAGTTCTTGACTTAGAACCTAGAATCCTAATTGAAGCAGCTTTACGTGAGCCCATCGTAACTTGCCTCAAGAACGAATGCATGCTTTCTATTTTATTTAAGAGATTTACTGATGCCTAAGGAAAATGTCATATTTATTCATAATCTACAAACTTCAACGCAAACTTTTTATCCTATACATAAACGCTATATGGCAGCAATGAAACCCACAAATAAAAAATTTCTAATAAAGAAGATGATCCTCTGATGACAACGTGCTATCACGCGTGAAGGTTGGTCAGGTGCATGAATTTGTGTCAATTTTTCAGCTAAGCAGAATATACATTGAAGAGATTGCCTTAGTAAATGGACACAAAGAGCTGGTGACCTGTTTTGCTCAAATTGCAGTGACTTTTTGAAAAATCGAAAATTAAGCAAAAGCAACATTTTGCCGTTGACATATTTTGTCACCACTTTTTTATCTCACAACAGTGAATTGTAGGCAAAATGCGACAATTGCATTTTTAAAAACAAAGGTCCAGACAAAAGCCACTTTCCATTGTTCAACGATTTCGAAATATACTCGTGTTCAAATGGGCAGATTTCTTTAAAATCAGCCTATTAAAAATGACGAGCTAAAGCCTCTATCGCTACATCTTTTGTGGAAAAACAGAAATGGGATTTCTTTTCTATGTAAAAAAGATTGCTTACTTCTGGTTGTCGACTGTTCCGTTTGCGAACGAGCCACAGTAGCCAAACTTATGTACGCTGTAGCTATGAACATGAATGCCAAGAAGTTGAAAATTGTTATTGACAAAGAAATTTGCGAAACTCGGTCATCCGGCATGACAAAAATTTTAGGAAAGCAAGCACTGTTCGAGCTGTAGTATCTGTAAAAATCAAGTTAAAGCTAATTGAAAGTAAGCATGTAATGAAAGAAATCAATCACAAAATCTTTTAAATTTTTGATAAACTTTTCAAAGCAGAATCACTCTAAGTAACGACAGCATGACGAACATAGCATAAAACAAAAATCAACAATGAAAAGCTCAACAGAGTTGACACATTAAACTTGATTAAGGCTTTTAGGCTATTTTTAAAACAAACCTAATAAATAACATTCAAACACATGAGAATAATTTTCACAAGCGAAAAGCTTAGAAACACACGTTTATCTAGTGGATTTGCAAGCACTCATGTCATGTCCGTGTTTGTTACTGTAGCAGACAAACTGCGATGAAATATAACAGTTTCAGGAAAGTGGTTTGCTTGGTTTGCACCAAAATTCTGCTGTAATGAAGTTGTTGAAACAGCATATTTTTAGTTTAAGGTTTAGATACTATAACACCGCTTGAAGTGCAGACACGGAGGGAAAACATCTGTGAGGCTTTGTTGGGTTGCTTAATTGAAAGCACAACCCACATGATATCGGTGGCTAGTGAGTAGTGATGTAGCACCAAACGAGACAGGATTAGGCTATAGCGGGGATTTGTGATTTCATTTTGGAAATAACTGCTTAGACATGTACTGCTTTTTTATTTCCGTGTTTGTCTCATTTTATTGTACAGCAAGAAGCATTTGGAGCTCAAACAATGCTTTTGTAGTACAAGAAAGTTATGAATCTTGTCATTCAGAAAATAAAAGAAAATAATGGCACTTGTATTAAATCACCGACAGTTCCGTTCTTTTAATTACTAGATGAGGTTGAGAGCAGATATCCAGATTTACATCTGCACAATAAAGACCTGTGGCTGCCCCTAGGGGAGGTACAGAAACAAGTTGCTGTATGTCTTGCACACGTTAGAACATTTATGGAAAGTAAACGGCTTGTTTATGCCTATCTGGATTAGCTAGACTGGTTGCAATAGCTGCACTTCATGGTGGATATCGCTGCACACCTCAATACGCTGAGCAAAAGGCTGCAGCAAGGGTCAGGGAACTTTTTTGGATCTTACCCAAAAATTGTTTCAAGGAAAATAAAATTACTCCACAATTGTTCAAGAATCGAAACAGATCGTAATATGTATAACTGGACAAAGACAAAGGAAAAAAGCTTATGACAAAAATTTGCCCCAAACCTTTTCAATATTACGCCATGTAGGGTAATTTACCCCAGTTTCCCGACCTCTGGTCTACAGGAAAAGGAAGCAGAGCCGTATGCAGATGCTAGAAGCGTTTTGTCGTTTGAGTGAAAGATGCCTGTATTAGCATAGGAATGTATGGAGAAGTACACTACTTCAATTCGCCTCTTTGAAAGAGTTTAATGAAGCACAACCAGATAAATTTTGAATACTTTCAGCGTGCCATCATCGAAATGCAAACTGGGTTTAAGGAGGAAAAAATCCATTGGCCTTCCTAATCACTCTTATAAATGTCGATACATCCCTCTGATTATGACTGCATTAAACAGCTGTAAGTTCGCCTCATCTTGGGCTTGAACTGGCCGACATAGAGGTCCATCAAAATGCCAAACTTGTTAATGGAAAAATTGGCTTTGGAGACCTCACGCACAGCTTTTGTTATCCCACGTTAGGCATGTATTGCCATCTTGGCAGTAAACCACCTTGTTACTCAAAAATACAAAACTTATGCATATTTCGATAGGACTGCTCGACAGAACGCTTAGAAAAAATCAGCTACTGAGGGAATCAGGTTAATAAAGTATTTTAAGTTTTTTAAAATTGAGTTGAAAAGTAAATCACGCATATTGTCAAAATTGTCAAAAGTAACCTGGGCGGGGTTGCGAAAAAGCTTTGCGGTCATGAACTATATCAAAAGTAAACAAACCCCTACTCACAGATGAGAGTTTGCGGTCCTGCATCAAACAGTGACGTCTCGCAACGCTGATCCGGATACGCTGTATTTTTTTGTGTTTGTGTTTCATATTCAAGTTCAGAGTGGCCTAGTGTTCAAGTGGAAAACAAAAGTAGCACACTAAGGATAGGCGACTACGCAATGTGACTTTCAGTTAGTGGTAAATTAGATTTTGTGGCTTTGAGTTGGTTTCAATTTGGTGGAAACGGAAACAAATGGCTCTTTTTCGCTAAATGTTGCCAACACTTGGTTTATGTCTTGAGCAGAACACACAGCTTATGCCCACGCATGTTTCATGTTTCAGGGACTAAACATGCACCACTTTGTGATTGTTTTAAGCAACCGGTCTCAATCACGATGTAATTGTTAAAGTTGCTTTCTATGAGCCATCAGGTATGAATGATGTTTAGAAATATTTCACGTTTCTCTGTTTGCTTGTTGTTTCGAAAACAACTGAAAGAGCAAAGTTTACTTCAGCGTCATTATCGGCATGTAAAGCTTTGGCTGCACTGTGATTCAAGAACCAGTAAAATTATTCTAACACTTCTGCTTTTAACGTAATTTTGATTCAACACAGACCCGACATTTCACTTATTGCTCCATAGTACAATGTCGAATTCCTTAAACTAACCAAGGTAGAAATACACTAAGGTCTTTTGTAGTTTTCAGATTTATAACTCAACCACGACATGACTTCCGCATGTTCCTTCAGCGACTGAAAGTCAGATTTCAGTTCTGAGCTGCACAGAGGACTCAATCGATGGCGTAGCCAACCCAAAATCTTTTGGGGGGCCAAAATGTTTGATTTTAAGCAAATAACACCATTTTGTTTGAGATACCGCCTCTCAAAGCATACATTTACTATATATGCTAAAAATTTTGGGGGAGAATGGCACCGTAGCTTGCCTGGCTACGCCTATGGGCTCAATCAGTTTTTTTTAAGGTTTCGCTTTGGTGACCGCAAGAAAATTTTAAGAGACCGCTTGGAGGAATTTGAGAGACCGTTCTCCATTGATGTGATCTCAGGTCACTATATTTTGAGAGACCGTTGGAGGAATTTGAGAGACCGTTTTGGTTCCTCAAAACACCTTAAAAAAACACTGGGCTCAATCATGTTCTTTTTCTGCAGCATAAGCGCCTAAGTTCCATGTAAGGGTACGAAATGCATTCTTCACTGTAGTACTTTTGGTTTCACTTGTCATGTCTCGCTCATTGCAAACATGCAATTTGTTGTTACTGACTCCCAAATATTGAGTTCGTGAGAGACTTTGCTACATCTAGTTTAATTGAAAACGAAGCTTATTCAGAAGTCACGAAGCTGCGCGTCATTATCTTTTTCTGAGATCAAGGTTGATGCACTGTAGCCCTTTTGTCTACAGTACCATTCTCCGTCAGAGAAAGATGTTGAGTTTTAGAGTAATTAAAGACTGATATTCGTTTTTATTTCCTGGAATCAACAGCAAGCTTATAAATATCTCATGGAGTTAACACCGGCGTAAAAAGTATAAAAATGAGTGCCAAAACACTTAAGATATTCATTGCGCCAGTGAAATTTTTTTATTTGGTTTCATTGACACGTTGGCGAGATTGCCGAGTTTCACATTTAATGAAACCGTGCTGTCCCACACGAAGTGGATATTTTGACCTTGCTGGAGCGTTTTAGAGCAATTCTTAAAATCTCGTGAAGTGTTGAAAATGTTGGAATGAAATGCGATATAATAAATGCATGTGGACTTTTAACTACTTGGGAAGGTGCCAGCCTTTCTTCCACATGCTTTCCCAACCAGAAGCGTGACAAGGGGGGCAAGGGGGACAGAATTCCCCGCACCCCGGTTCATTATGGGGGCGCCGAATCACTGTGAGGGGAGCCGAATAACTGCGGGTGGCGCTGAAAAGTCCCAACAATGTCACAAGTACAGAAGCACTTTCTTCAATGCAGTACGTTTGCTTCCGAAAGACCTCAGGTTCGAGCATGGGGTGCCAAACTTGCTTCTTGCCCCGGCGCCATCTAACCTCGCTACGCCTCTGTTACCAACAATACATTCCCTTCGCTATTTTAAGTTTCAAACTTGAATACATTTTGTAGTGAATCAAGGAAATGTTTGCAGAGATAGTAGTTATCCACGTAAGGTGTCTGGATTATTAAACTAAGTTGATATTCAGTGATAAATTTCAACTAACTGTTTAAATGCCGGTGCTGGAGTGCTAATGGGCGCAGAATGAACAAGGTTTGTAGCGCACAATTATTATTAGATATACTTGCCCAAAGACACTGTGTACTTTCAGCAAGTCGCGTTCCGGAAGGTAAACGCGGAAAAAGTCTTGAAGTTCCTGCCATGAATGGAACGAGTCGACTTTCGATTTGACTGAATTTGGAAGTAAAGTGAGCTCAGGAGCATAAATAAGCAATTTTTTGGTGAAATCTTTCGCGGCATCGAAGCTAACGACGACGTTGTTGAAGTATGGGTTGTTGATAACGTGCGCCTTGTCAACGAACACTTGCTGCAGTGAGCTGGCCAGAGGTAAGGACGCAATGATTATGGAAATTGACCACGAACAAAGAATCATCAAAAGCACAGTTTTTTTCGTTGGTTTGTGGTGAGATCTGAAAGGCTAAAAGCATTCGAGCTAGTTAAATTCGAAAGGAGTGTAACACAGCGACCGTTTACTCCATAATTCATACCTGTGCCACTGCATACAATCGGCTAGCGGTGAGCATAACCATAGTTAAAGTCGACGTTTCGCTAGAAATCACGAGTAGCATACCCATGGCTGTGCAGGAGCTGCTCGTAAGCCATGATATTGATTGTGAACAATAGCGTCCCTGGTAGTGAACCACTGCTCCTCCAAGTGCAAGAAGGTAAACTCCCATCAAGAAATCAGACGTTGCCAAATTTAAAACTAGAAGGTGATTGGTGTACGCAGACGCGACGCCATCCTTCTTATACATTATTTTCAAAACTTTGCATTCTCCAACAATCACGACCTGCAAATAACAGAAGTCAAAATTCTGCACTGCACACGCCTACAGGTGGTGCAAAACACTTCTGGTAATGTCTGACAAAATGAACCTGTAAACGATAATGTGAATGTTCTCGATTGGGCATTTCCTGCATCTTACATTGAATTCTTTTTGCTTCTGTAGCAAGAAAGTTTACATACCACGAGAGCAGCGATTGTAAGCCTTATCTTGATTAACTTTGTTTCTTCCTGAAAACAACGTTGCTATTTCTAATTACGGTTTGTGCTCGAAAGCCAAAACGATATTTAATGTTTGAGCTACGAAAATCTCGTAGAAAATGTAACTGCTTGTGTACAAATTATTTGCCAGAATAGTAGAGTTCGAAGGAAAACCAATGTTGGAAACAAACTCAACAAGTGTGATTCCTACCGCATTTCCCAAAATTGCCGCCAAGCCCATAATCCACACAAGAACTCGCAAAAAAACATTGCCAATTAATTGATAACGAGAACCAAGTGCACTTCTTTCTTTTCTTAATGTCATGTTGGACGGGCACTCGTCACTCCAATCAGAACAATCTGCTCGACCATCAAATAACTGCAAAAATGTTTGGTCAAGCTGAGAAAAGACTCGCACGACGGACTGGAACGGAATAATCAGTATCAGTTTATTTGGAAACAGATATCAATTCATGCCACGGAAAACAAACCACATTAGAACAGCGTTTATTTTGATCCCAGGACATCTGAAACAACCATACGGTTTTCTAGTCAGATACCCTGATGAATAACAGAGAAAAAAAAGAAACAAGACCAGACTGAATAGTGCATGTCAATAAGGACGTCCAAGCTAGGTAATGTTATTTTATTACTAAGTGTAGCACGTCATGCATTGCCAGAGCATGTCTGGAAAACATCATCCGCCCTTTCAAAAAAAATTATTGGTAGTGTTTTGGAAGTAATCATATATTTATTTTGCAGATTTTCAGTGATGATATCGTTGCTCTTCTTGGTGTTTATGTTTTAATTTAGTAAGAAATAGGTGATAATTTGGTATTGAACGAATTGTTGGATCTATGGAAGACCATATTCTTATTCCTGTATATGTAAATGACTTTTGAGCTATTTTTAATCTAGTCCGAGGAATGGCACATTCAATACTTGATCGTTGTCTTGAATGATAGAAATGAATGTCTTCAATTTTTGTAAAAAGTTCTGTCAATTGTTTGGGAACTAACCTAAAATTAATTTTATACATTAATTTACTGATTTCTAATTTGAAGATTCTGTGTATATTAAGTATGTGGGTATCTTTGTACAACTTACATACGTTAGAGTTGAATTTGCTAAATGTCATAATTCTTAACAATTTATTGTGAATAATATTCAAGGTATTTAATGTAGAAAAAGATGATGATACCCAGCTGGTGATAGCATGACGAAGATGTGAATACACTATGCTATAATACACTGTTTTTAAAGAAACACTATGCTATATTAAGGATACACTATGCTATAAAGATACACTATGCTATAATACACTGTTTTTTAATCAGTCTTTTGTCGTCACAAAAAAATAATTAATGGTTACAATTCAACGAGAATAATAAACAACAAAAAATGAGAAACATAAGCGAAGCAATGTTTGTAGACAAGCAATGATACCACACGAAAAACAAAGAAGAATACATCTTCAGAGGAAGCTTCTAATAATCTCACAAACTGTCTGACCCTTGTGAAAACGTCTAGCATTGAAAAGCCATATGTAATAATTGCAAAGAATGACTTTTCTATGGACAAGAGAAATTTGTTAAAGCAAAACATCAATATTAAAATTATTTCTTAAAGAGCTTCGCTCAAAAGTGGCGAGGCTGTCAACAAAAAACGAATCAACCCCAGTGAAGTCGACAACATGTTCTTCTCGGTTGTTTTTTTCCTATATGCAGGCTGTAGTTGGTGGCATGATCAAAATGTGATAAGCAGCAACTCCCTTGGGCGATTTTTAGGTGTCCTTTACAAAACAAAAGGTTTGCGGTCCAAAAAAAGTTTTTTATGCTTCAATTACCTTTTTAGTTCTTGCCGTGTTTAATATTTTTTGCCCACACTGAATTTCCTCAATGAGATTATAGATCAGTGCTCTTCAAAAGGGGTTCCACGGAACCCTAGGATTCCGCTGAAAGTGTAGTGGGGCTCCGTGAGGGTTCCTCGTTTTTTAGGGGAAATGATTTCTTGCTTCAGTGCGTTGAAGCGCCATTACGTAATTTTTAGATCACCGTGCCGCATTCAAACTCCAAGTAGGCCAGTCAGTTGTACGGGAGGTTGAGTGCAGATAGCGGAACAAGAAATATTGAGAATTGTTGCGTCACTTGTTGTTCGTTGTTGTGCAATTAAGAACGTTATTGTTGCATCATAGTTATTCGATGTTGCTGATGTACAGTTCACAGACATCACAGTACTGTACATCGGAGTAGTAGAGAGTAGGCAACGCATGGGTGGCGGAACCTTTTCCAAAATGGGGGGCACAGGTGCACGACAAAAAAACTATAAAAAGTTTTTGTAATTTGAATGTGCAACTGTGACGTCGCAAGCATTGAAATATGACGTCACTACCTACACACCAGATTAAGGTCTAAATTACGCTGTTTTAGACAAAATTACACCACTGTGAAAACGTATCGGTGAACCACCTGAAATTCAAATGAGCTGTTACAGGGGCGACCCAGGTCAATAGCGTCACTCGGGCTCATACGATTTATTCTGACGGAATAAAACCGTTCGAGGCTTGCGTCACTGAAATTTATATTTGCTTTCATTCTGGTTGGCATTATCGCTGCTCTGTGACGTTAGTTACGTAACAATAAATGAGAATTTCTCGTGATAGCATCTCCATTGTTGATAAATGTACGTCACAGAGCAATGATAACGACAGTAAGCCCTTTGCTTACTGGGCTCATTCATACTAGCCCGAGCTACTGGACAATTTTTAGTTCGTTTGAAATTATTCTGGAAACGGGAACTGTCCATTGGATTGGATTCAAATGCAATGTTCTATACAAATCCATTGCTTCAAAAAACATTAAATCCGATATGAACTATGTTTCAAAAATGACTTAATTGCATAGGGCAGCTCGGACTCCAATAGATGAGACTGAGCTAAGCGCGAGCGATCAAAGTCGAGAAAACACCAGAACAGTCGCCAGAACAGTCACCAGTTTCCAATAGTCGCCAGAACAGTCACCAGAACAGTTGCCAGGGCTTTACGTATGTTCAGGGGGGCTTGGCGTTTCGAAATTTAATAAAAACTCCACCGATTTATAGTGGTTCATAATTCAATTTGGGGAGGCTTGAAGCTTTGTTTGGGGGAAAAGCCCCCCGTGGCTACGGGACTGGAGAACACCCCCTACTAACGATATTTTTTCATTCAGGTTATCTGCAACATGAACGTGAAAGGCCAGACATGGAACGAAAATATATGAACAGTGACAAGGCTCAAGTAACAGAGCCCGAGTCAATAACTTAGTGAAGTGGGACTGTGGCTGGTGGCTCAAATATACAAAGCAAGCGAGCTTGGGTTCACTGGTATAAATCGTACTCGAGGACTCGGGCTAAGCCGAAGGAGCCTGTGTGCCGGAGTCGCCACTGTGCTATCGAAAACACCAAGAACATAGCTTAAAAAACAGGCAAAAATAATACAGCATTTATACCTGCCTTAAACACATTCAATATCACAACTTTTCCAAATCTTGAACACGGAAGGAAAATGACTGACTACCCATTTTACAACTGCATTAGATACCTGAATGCAAAAACAAGACAAAGCATATGTAGTACCTAGCAAGTTGTCCGTAAGGATGCCAATTGTGTTGCCGTTAAAAAATGAAATATAGCTATTTAGTATTACCAATGCAAAAACGAAAACACAGTTGAAATTGATTTGTCAAATATTTCATTTTGCGATAAGATTCAGCAAAATGTACCTATTTAGAATGATTCAGCAAAATGTACCTATTTAGAATGGTGTTTAAGCGCTTGAAATTACACCAATTTTGAAATGGTGTGGTAAGGCCTTTTTCCTACAGACAAGCATGGGAGTTGAAAGCAGGCCCGTAACTAGGAGGGGGGGAACCCACTAGAAAATTTTTTCGCCTACCTTGGAAAAATGGGTTGGGCGTAGTTTAAAAAATTTAGGCCTCTCTCAGAAAACTCTTCGCCTCCCCTGGTGTCCCAAGGTGGTTACAGGCCTGGTCGGAAGGGGGACAGGAATTTGAAAATTTCAGCAAAAGATGCTGTTTTCTTAGTTTCGAGTGGTTAAAAAACAAATTTCACCACTTTTGACCCCTAGAAAAATTTTGCAAAAAATCCACTAGTGGGTACCCCCGGAAAAAATCTCTCTGATGCCTATGCACAGCATATAAGCATGTAAAATGAAGGTGTGGACGGTAGTGAGCAATGTAGTTCAAATGTAAGAGGCACCTAATCCGAAGCGGACCAAATGTAATTCAATTGACAAGGTTAGAATATGGGACGACACATATTTGATACAGGGGTTCTTTTTGCCAAATTCTGAATGTGCTAGATACATTCCAGACAGGCAAGAACAACCGACTCATTGAATTTTTTGCTTTTCAACTTCTGTAATAACTGTTTAATTGTTGAAGTGTCTAATAACGGAATATTTGATTTTCTTACAAGTAATTCGCGCTTTTTAATTTTTGTTAATGGGGGTTCCAAGACAAACGCGAAAGTACAGTACATCGGGGTTCTACGATGGCGAAAAGGTTGAAGAGCACTGTTACAGATCCACTCCCTTGTACAGGGACAGATTTAGGGAGCGCAGAGTCCTAGGTCATCTTAGATTTGGGGCCTCCCGCAGGTGTGACCTATTTGGTCGATTGTCTGAAAAGCGTGAAAGTATCCCCTTTTACATATATTGCCCCTGTAGCAAACCGGCCTCAAACTTAGCCTCGCTACAGAGAATCAGTTTATACCTTTCACGCTACGCCTAACCGCAGTCAACAATCACGCAACACAGTTGCAGTTCCACATAAACTTGTTGTGTACACGTGAAGAACGAAAAGCGGAAGTGCTAAATAGCCTTGCAATAAATAAATTTATTATAACGTGAAGAACGAATTAGGCGAAAAGGTAAGTAGTGAGACTACGTTGGTTTTTCCGGCAGATCACCAACTGTCTCTCAAGTTCCACGTTCAGCTGACACCTCACCACGCGGCTGGTAAAAAAGCTGATTCCACAAAATTTCACGGTAAAGTTTTGCGGACATTTTTTGCGCAATAAGTAAGGAGGCAAGAAGGCTGCAAGAGGCGGGAAAAATTCTACAGCCCCATCAAAAATATATCTTTTGTGGTGCCGACTGTGGTTCTACAATTGCCTTAGATCTTTAACAGAAATTAAAGCCTTTTCTACATTCGTCTCAAGAACAAGTGGCAATACGATCTTTTCTTGGAACTTATACCTCTTTCGTGTAGTTCAGAACTCTTTGTGAATTTTCCGTGATTTCGTGCGTTTTGTGTAGGTTTCTTTTTCGGATCAGCGATATAGAAGGGGGGAGTGCAGGGGGTGCAAGTGCATTGCCAAAAATTCTGATCTGTCAAAAATCCCTTAAAATCCGGGAAAAATCCTTGAAAATATGGGCAAAATCTCTGAAAATCCGCGCACAAATGCCTCCCAACGTGTTTGATTTAAAAAAATGGCGCCTAACGTTTTCAGAAAAACACATGAAGACCTTTTTTGGAGGTAATAACAAAAAAAGTCTTCGTGTTCTTTGTGGGAGAAAATGTATAGGCAAAAGTCCCAGAAAAACTTTTCAGGCAAGTTTGGGGAAATTTGGGCAAAAATCCTTTGCACCCCAAAAATTTTGCCTGCTCCTACACCTATGTTTCTGATATATACATTTACGCGGGACCATGTTGCTGTCCTCGAAAATATTGTCTAGTTGTCGATCTGATTAGCTGTATGTAACCTCCTCTGTTACATTAAACACATTCATTATGAACCAAACAAGCACAATCCATTCAGTGGACACAGGGTTTATTATACCGTTTTTAAGTTGTCAATTTCCAAGCAGTACAAAATATAGTGTTTTACACCTCTATGCTATAGGCTGATGGTAAACAGCATGAAGACGAGTTTTGTACAGCCAAGTATTTTCGCAACACCCTCAGCTAACAATATGAAGTAAGCCTAATGTCGACACGTTTTTCCAAGTAAAAGTCACGAGAAACTGTTCCAGCTGATTTAACTGACACACTATAGAGCTTCAATTATAGAGCTTCAACAAGAAATCTCTGATTGCGGGCAATCTACTTGGTAACATCCAAACGTAGCATCCAAAACTGACAATGTTGCTTTTCATCGGAGTTCTGCAGTTTCTGGCGGTCTTGCGTTGTTGCAAGCTTTTCGTCAGTGGAAGATTGAAATCAAGTAAGTACTGTTATTTATTTTTCATTCTTTAGACTGCCAGACACTGAAGAACTCCGACAGAAAGCGGTATATTGTCATTCTTGTATTACGTGGCAAACAACATTATCGTGTACTCACAAGAGTCTAGACTAGTCGTTTGCATTTTCGATCGTTTCAAAATAAATTGTTAATTTATGCCTCTTCGCAGTTTCGCAAAATTTAAGGAGTCGTCATAGGAAGTTGCGTGGGGCCCTAGGCCGTGGTTTATTTGACCTATGCGTAAATCCGTCACTGCCCTTGTGTACATACTCATGCTCCTTTCATCTGTAAGTGTTCCTCACCATGCTGTGTATTTGCTAGTTTTTCTAACTGTATTTATTTTCCACCGTTATTGTCTAACACTTGTCAATAAGTTTCAAACGGGGTTGGTTAACTAGATGACCTCCGTGGTCTATCACCAATCTTCTGTGACACGGTGACCATCTTTGTTTACATTGATCAGTTCTTTTGCCATTGTATTTTCGTATATTCTAATTTCCACTGTCAGTTGGTTTGATCTTTGCACGACGGCTTTTTGCACTGTTTTTGCTTATTAGCTCAGTTTGCTTATTATTAATAGGAAACAACAAATCAATAAATCAGTCTCGTTTTTCTTTTTTTGTTTATGCAGAAACAATTACTAAAATTTTTCAAGCAGTTGCATTCATTGACGGAATAGAATTCTTACTGTGTTTCCTGGCACGAATAAAGGCTTTCCATTTTCGCAGTAAAACCTGTCGTCGTTCGTACAGTTCTTTTCATCCTCAGCGTTGTCGCAATCAATACGTAAATCACACACAGCCCTGCGTGGTATCGATACCTTAAAAACAAGATGGATGTTAGTGAAAAACAGCCTGCATTTTTCATCATCGTGGGACGAATTAAGCCTTCGGAAATCATCGTTTCTTCACGTACAATCAGTGGTCTTATCGATAAACGAAAATCAACATGCACAACGACGACTTTGCAGTAATGCACAATTTACCATTTTGCTCGCAGCTTAAAATGCAGAATACTTGCACCAAATGAAAAAGAAACAGTTGAAACATAAAGGAGTTAGGCCTGTAATTTAACCTACAAACTCCTAGATATCCCTGAGTTAGACGAAGACGCTTGCAACTACCATATGCTCAGCATAAAAATGGCGAGCTTTTAAAATGCAGCGAAACGCAGGTTATGCTGGACTGCTCGTGTGGCTGCACTCATAATAAGAATGAGTGGAGGTTTGTTTAGGACCAAAACTTCATCGCAGGCTCGCAACGAAATGGCGTGACTTTTTCCAGACCATAATGTCACAATTTGGCTTCCAGAGATGTACAGTATACAGTATTAAAAAATGTTGGCAGAAGACACATACAAAGTGTTGTTGCTATTTCCAAACAAACCCACCATCCAACCACGCTGATTGGATCGCGTTAATGCTAACCTTATCCACAATGAAAATGTATTATGACCTAATCACATTTTTTCTGTTCTGCGTCTTTTCATTTTTATTTATATTTAAGCGTTTTTCTTCCATCTACCATCCGATAGGAAGGTCCCACATTGTTTTAAACTGTTTGATTTTGCGAGTGGTCGTTGTCAGCGAAGTCATTCTACCTGTTTCAAAATATGAGTCACTGTTACTGTAAAAGTTAAGAAAACAATGAAGAACGATGACAGGCGCCTCCAAGCAGCCCCTCCCTGTTGCGCCATTTCCTAAATGCTTACTAAACCTATCGACACGACAGCAGCCACTCCTACCCGTGCTTCATGTGTTCGGCGCGGGCTGGGTAGGAATACACCCTTTTTGAAGACACGACCGCAGCATCCCCGCTGCTGAAGGCGAATCAAGACCCAGTATACTGCAGCTGAACACCGAGGGGCTCACCGCAAGCACGATCAGCGTCATCGAGCAGCTAGGGCCGACTCTGACAGAGCTACTTCGTCTCAACTATCTCACGGCGGGACCAGAAGAGCCAGAAGAGCTTGGAAGAAACTTGTCAATTCCATCGATTTCTTGAACTCCAGCCGCAAGGCATGGAGCATCATCAACAAACTGGCAGGTCCAGACACTCCTCTCACCTGCGCCCCATCTCAGCAAACTCCATCGCTTCACAACTCCTGAATAATGGGGCACACATGACGAGGGACCGCGAGTCCACAGGGCTCGTGAAAAAGGTGTACGACCTATGGAAGGTCCCAACACCCGAGAGAGGTAGTATCTTTGGCCCCTTAACGCCAGAGGAAATTGCTAACGCCCTCAATTACCTAATGCCAGGAAAATCTCTGGGACTAGATAATATTTTTAAACTCCACCCCGGTTCAGCTCTGAAATCCTGGTTATGCGATTTCTTCACTTCCATGCATGTGCCAAATCAAAATTCCCGAGATGTACAGTAGAGCACTAGTAGTTGCGATTCCTAAGCGGAATAAGCCTTTGGGAGACACAACGAGTTATCACCCTATACTTCTACTGTGTGTCCCCTTCAAGATCCTCGAGAGACTTATCTATGTTCGTGTCGAACCAATCATCGATCCATTGCTCCCGCAGTGGGGGCTTTCCACACGGGAAGTCAACCGCAGATCAGCTCACCTTGCCGGGCTTTCGACACGGGAGGTCAACCGTAGATCAGGTTTTGGCTAAGAAGAGGGCCGGGGCTGTGTTTGTCGATCTCACAGCAGCCTATGACACTGTGCGGCAGCACGGCCTCAGCAGCAAGTTACTGCGATTGCTACCTAACAGGCACACGATCTGCATGAACATGGAGCTGGTTGGTAATCGCAGCTTCACACTTACCACCGGTAACAACAAACGAAGCAAGCTACGACCACTCAAGAATGGCGTTCCACAGGGATAGGTTTTGGCACTTCCAAATCTACACCTCTGACTTACCAATACCGTCTACAAAAAGTGACGATCTAACAATCATGCATGCTGATGGAGACTGGCAAGCAGTGGAAGGAGTTTTTAGCAAAGACATGGCGACAATAGGTAAATACCTCCAAGATCTGGAAGCTAAAGCTCAGCACTATAAAAACGGCGTCGGCAATCTTCCATCTCAACAACTAGGAAGCTAAACGTGAGCTGAAAGCCAACTTCAGCAACGAAACTCTGCCCATTTGCTCTGAGCCCAAATACCTCGGAATAACGCAGGACAGCAGGACGCTCACATATCACCTCGAATCACTTCACAAAAAGCTGACATCACGTGTCGCACTCTTGAGGCGGCTTGCTGTCTCGGGCTGGGGAAACAATATTGCGAACAGCCACCTTAAACCTGGTCCATTCAACAGCAAAGTTCTGCGCTCCTGACTGGTGCCACAGTGCTCGCACCCGTCTCATTGATCTTGTCTGAATGACGCCTCGCGGTTTGTGACTGGAACCAGCGGACAATCTTCCTATCCTCGCGGGCATCCAACCTGCTGAGCTTCGTCGCAAAGATGCCACACTGTCTCTTGCACGCCGTGCCATGGAGCCTAGATATGTGCACCACTCAGCGCTCACCTGTCCACGGAGTGGGAATGCACGGCATCTCAAATCGAGACACCCAGTGGTATCTGCCGCACTACAACTCATCAGTTCATCTGACGACAACATCAGAAGTGCATTTGTGCGGATCACCGGTAGAATACGGAGTGGTAGGAGAACACTAGGAGACTCGTACTTTCATACTCGACACCGGCACCCACTCTCCTGGAATGACCCTTGCGAGAACAGACTGGGTCCTGCTTAACCGCCTCCGCAATGTTCGGACGTTCCCGCTCCTGCTTGCACAAATGGGGTACGGCGCAGAACCGTTGCCAGAAAGTCTTTATTAGGAGGGCTTTGTATTTGTGTGGTGGGTTTTTACGTTAGTGCGGGGGGCTTGATATTGAAAATTTCATAAAATCTCTACTGATTTATAGTGTTTCATATTTCGATTTGGGGGCTTGGTACTTTTTTTGGGGGGGATAAGCCCACCAAAGCCCCCCCCCGTGGCGACGGGACTGGTTCGGTGCCTTCTGCGGGTTGTGAGTGTGGTGCAGAAGAACAGACCGTTGACCATTTTGTCCTCCATTGTCCAATCCATCGACCTCAGCATGGAGCCCATGGCCTGATAGTTCTGGATGACGAAACAATCGAATGGCTGTTCAACACCTGCCCCGAGATCCAGTGCGGCCGAGCAATGGATTGAAAGCACTCGCTCAAACGAGGAAGAAAAAGTTATGAAAAGATGCAACATTGCAAAGCTTCTGATTAAAACGAGATGGTTTCTTAGAGATAGCGCTTGTAGGCAGTCGTTAGTCACAGCAAAATCTTCCGGTAACCTTACTTGGTTTTAAGAGCATCTGTTTCACCAAACCTGCAGTCTAAAACGAAACGGAAAATTAACGTTTAGTAAAAGGCATTTCTAATGGTCCCGTGCACTTCGCGCATACCGCATTTGATCGTCAGTACATTTTTAGTTACGAAATGAACCTTTCACAGGTTGAAATCGTCGGAAGTGGTAGAGCACGGGTGTCAAACTCATTTTCACTGAGGGCCATATCAGCATTACGGTTGCCTTGAAATGTCCAGTTGTAACTGTTAATTTTCTCTGCATGACCGCAATAACCTGCAAACATAGTGAATATATTTCTGCACATTGAAACTAGTATGTGCATTCAACTGAATAATGTTTATTTCATTTTATCGCAGACTCGTGGTCCATATCACAAGCACAATTGAATAAAACAACAGTACGAAAATGGGTAGCCATAGCGGATAGCACATTACAGAATATGTTAGCATACAATCAGTACTGAGAGGAGCGAACCACTTTAACAACACCCCAACGTTCTTTACTCATCGTAGAGGAATTCGGCAGGGGAGAGAAATGGAAGCATTCTGACACCAAATTTTGTGGTGAACAGAATAGAGAAAAAAAATTAAAGAACAAAATATTCGGATGGATGGGGGGTGCACGTTGGCACATAGAGGCATGAAAATTGTTCCGATCAAGCTTTCTTAGGTTCTTAACCATAACCAACTAGGCTAATGCTTAACCAGCATCTCTGTGACGTAATAATAATTATCTTGCAGTGAAAGGAGCCTGAAAACTGATTAACCTTTTTAAAGAGGAACATTAGGTCAGCAAGATGACTAAAAAAACAAAGTTATAACAGGGCAAAACCATCGTTCGCCTTTTCAAACAGGTATAAACCACTACTGTTCCAAAAAACTAATTGTGCTAAGACTTAAAGTAGCTTCGCGGGCCACATAAAAAGACTTAGCGGGCCACATTTCGCCCGCGGGCCACCAGTTTGATACATGTGTGGTAGAGCAATTACCTTCAATGACTGAATGATAAATTAAATTATCCAGGCATTTGAGGAAATAAAAGGGAGCCTCACGCAAAAAACTGATTTAACTGCGCTTTACATTTTGTCTTTTTACCTTGTTCAATTACCTCCTCCACTTACGCAAGGAAAACTACTTCTTTGGTTTTTGCAAGACTTAAAAATCAACTTCAGAACCGTTTAGCGAAAGAAAATTTTAAATACAATCTCTCCTCAATTGTCACCAATGTTACAGCAGTCCGGACTCAAACGCTTTACAAAAAAAACGCTAGGTTTTCTATCCAAAAAAGCATTTTTCGATTTACCTGACAGTTATAGAAGGTTCTTTCACTGCTTGTGCGTAAAATTCATGCTTTCGGAGATTTAATGCATTTGATTGGACAGCCTGCTTTCAAAATGAAATTATTTTGAAACACACTTTCACGAAACATCCGCCGTTTTTTGTTCATGTGAATCAGGCAAAAATCATTGAATTGGTGCTAATACTAATTTGTATGTTATTCTCGAATGAACTTTTGGTTCGTTTCCTGTTGCGCGTACACCGCATCGCTTTCTTTCTGAAGACAAAACCAGACTATTGCTGCTGGCTATAAAACAAAAGACCTGTGTATTTCTTACAACATGTACTGTTCGCTTTGTAAAAGTTCTGTTGCGTGCACCTGGTGAGCACTCACTGGAAGATCAAGATGTGATTTAGTGGAAAATGCAATTAACGACGTAAGATTGGAAAATTTTATTTCCTGTCTTTTTCTCCCTGCAAAGAAATATTCTTGACCAATTAACCTTTCTTTATTGTTTTGCTCGTCTTTGCGCTTCGGATTTTTCTGTGGAAAGAAGCTCTTTTGTAATTTAGTAAGTTTTTTTGAGTCTTAATACAGGTGCAAATTAGACCAATAGATCCCATTTATTTGCTGTAACAAACTGTCCATATTATCAATTGTTTTCTTGCGTTATTGTAGAGCTTGACAGAGCAATTTCGTGCAGACAGCTTCCCTGATGTTTGAAAGGATCATACCACGATAAAGGGTAGAATAGCCACATGTCATGACACACCAACTGGTAACCAAGAATGGTGGAGCGGCGAGGGTCCGGTATAAAGACAAAAAACGTGAGTTAATACAGAAAAGGGAGAATCTTGGTCATACTGCAATGCTTCCTATCGCTGGGTTAAACCAGCATCTACATGCGTAAGGTTTTCTTACATACTCGAGTCCGTTACGGTCGCACAAAAGTCTTGAATCCACAAAAACGCTAAGTGTTGTTTAGGAGCTCGACAAAAGCGTGGTATTTTATTGTATGATTGACGTGGTTCGCGCTGCTGGTGGCAATAACGTTCAAACCACAATTTCTATCAAGTCTTTTGAGACCTTGCACTTCAAACCTGGGCTCATTAACTTTGTAATCCACAGGCAGTAGACTGCATTTTGTAAGAATCTTGCTTTACATGATAAAGATTCTACAGATTTTAGAATACGTTTCATAAATCCTGTAGAGTGTAGGCTTAGCAAGTATCGAAGTTACGATAAATCAACATGACAAGGTGGCATCTCGACTGCTCCTAAGCAGTGCTTTTGCAATAAGTTTCAAACACGCACGTGTAAAACATTCTTACACAAGCGATAAGCAACGAAACAGAATTGGCGTTTGCCCATTTTGTAGCCAGTACGATAATCCTGTGTGGATTGAAGAGTATGTAGACACAACCACAATCACATAAAAAAACAAAACAGCATCCTACCACTATTTCCACAACAGATTAAGCTGACAACCTGATACGAAATCGAGATTTTTCACAGAAACTTTATCAACTAAAACTTACTTTTGTGTTGCTGAGTGACTGACAATAAAACCGCCGAGAACAGTTTTTTTCGTCTTCTCCCCGGTTGCAATCTTTAAATCCGTCGCATTTTTTCTTTCTCTCGATGCTTACATACTGCCTACTGCGACACTTAAATCTCTGTGGACAATTTTCTTCGTCAGCCCAGTTTGCAGTGCAGTTGAGAAGTCCGTCACACATAATGCCATCTGTTTTGACATACTTTGCTTCTATAGGTCGTGGACGAAATTTTGGAAAACGCGGAGGTCTTGGCGATGGACGTTTTCTTGAGGGAATTCGTCGAACCGCCTAAAAATTACGCGCTGTAAGTGAATGCGCATGATTTAACACTTACGCAACAGTTGCATAACGCATTGATCTTACATACGACGCGCATAAGATTACACCAACTGATGGTGGAAAACCTTTCATCCCACTTCGAGTGCAGTTGAATAAAGAACGGTTTGGACACGATGCGTGGCATTCATCGTTTGGGTACCCCGGTGGTGTTGACCGACGTATTAGCGGATTCGAAGATGCGGAGCATTCTCCTTTACCGTCACATAAAGTTCCGGTTTCGCGGATACATTCCCCTTCAGAGCATCTGTTTAAGATGAAACTTGATTCATTGCTTACTGTTTGTTGCCGTACACATATTTTGTAAAAAGTGTAAGCGAATGGATAATTTTTTAAATCCAAGCATATGCAGACAATAAGTCAGAGAAGGAAAAGATTTCAGTAAGAACTGCATGCAAAGGATCTGCTTAACTTGGGGTGACAATTGAGGCTTTGCAGTTTTCTGAAAAACGGCAGACATTTTGCGCGTTCTTTTCAGAACTCTACCCTGTTGTGTGAGTTGTGATGACGGCACCAAAATATTTCCAAGAGATCCACTGGGCCATTACCCGAATTAATCGTTTGAAGTTTTTATGATTTACACATGAGTATGCTACTCACATGGTAGCAAGTATTCCGGTTTTGCCTTCCATTAAAATTTTCGTAAATTTAAAAAATGATAGAGGACTGACCTATCAAGCAAAGCTGTAGCCATGACTGAAATATTAAAAATATATTTGTATGAAATTTATCACAACACATTTTTGTCAAAAAAGTTAAAATTATTTTTCTACTATTAGACTGGTTTGGAGCTTCTAGAGATTAAAGATGATAAGTGACAGGTGGCATTGTGCTCAAGCCCTTCAAAAAACATTTTTAGCCCAATTTTTAGCCATTTTGTTACCTGAAAGTGTTTTCAACCTGTGACTGCTAAATTTAAATTACTGTAAGTACTATTTAACGCACAAAACAATTTCAGTAGAAACAACGGCAGCTGTCTAGGGCACAAAGACATATATGACTCAACTATATATAAAAGCAAGGAATAATCAGCGACGTTTATTTTGTATGTTTTTTATGCGGTGAATCGACTTTTGTAATTTTTAACAGCGATATTATCGCCAGATAAGCCTAAATTTTATAAAAGTTGAAAATCCCCTCTGCGCCATTGGAAACGTTTGTTGGGCTGAGGGACGATATCTGTCACGTCAGAACCACTGTGTAGTTCCTGCCATAAGCCAAATCAAACGAGTTATTATATATTTGGTCGTATCAAGATAAACACATTGGAGCATGAGTTTGGTCCTGGCGAAGTTAAAAAGCATAGCACCTTGGCTTGTGCCAGTATTTTCTTATTGAACAATTCTAATATATGCTCGTCCGAATCACGTCTATCCAAACTGGATCACATTTACTCTAACATTTTCAACAATGAAGCATTTTAATGGCGTGGCTTTGTACGACACTTTTGCTTACCTTCCAAATTTAGTTGTTATTAACTCTTTTGGGTCTCAGTGAAAACTCATATGCTTAACGGAGTTTTAAATTGCAGTTTGTCTTGCTGCCGTTGATATTGAGTTCAGAGGATACACCATGCGCTTGACATACATGACGATATTATTGCGCTTTGCGAAGCTTTTGGAAATATGTTCAAGGTTGTACTGGATTATCACGCACCTTTTCGCACTACTTCCAGAAAGAAGGCTCAGTAATTTTGAAAACCTTATTTAACATTTGGATGGTCAACTTCTAACAAAAGATAATATGTGCAAGAAAATGGTTAAAACTGACAATTGATTCAGTGTGAAATCTAAAAACGTCATTGAAACAGAACAATACACCTCACTAGTATCAGCAAACCATGAAAAGTTGTAAATGACGTTGTTTCCTATTTAACCAAAAAACCTGCATTTTTATAATGTAATGGAAAAAACACAAAAAAAGACATGGAATCTATCATCATTTTTGTTAAATTTGGTAAATTATTTCATTCAAAATTATCCATTTGATGGGTGCAAATAGTTATCAATCCTTTAAACAACGGAAAAGAGAAGTCACAAAATTTTTCGTTAAGCCATTTGTTTTGACATTAATCACATATCAATTGGCAGAAAAGGCTTTGCGCTGTTGAAAAACCTCATTGTGTGGTTTTTGACCCGACCTAAAAATCCAAAAACGCAAAGGTTTGGAAAACTGAAACTAAATCGAAGCCAATGCGGATGTAATGAAGTCATGAGAAGAAATGGACCTTTTTACGGCCAATGTCAACGTTAAAGACACAAAAAGTGAAAAATCAAGGTAGCAGGGTCAGTGCCACTAAATCCTGGTGTCGCGATTACATCGATTTCTGGTGCATAACAAGTTTGTTAGTAATTCGTTGGTTACACGATGCATAAAGGAAGTTAGTTTCATTAGCGACCAAATAAGGACACATTCCTCAGAAACCCCAAAGTTTTTTTTTCTGAAAATTTTCGGTCGAAAAAAAAGACATTGCTTTACAAGCAAACAAGCTCACAAACCATGTAAGTCCACCATTTGAATTTTTACATTTTTATGTTTGTATTTGCGTATATTTACATGTAGATGTCTAAAGAAAGCAGGAACTGGCTTTTTACGTTAATTGAACATGAAATACATAATTCTACGCTATTCCAGAAAAAGTCATACAAAGCATCTTACCTGCACTGGTCACCTGCATCTCCTGGTTCGCCATCTTTACAATATAACGTACCTCGGCAATATTCAAATCTGTCATAAGAATGAACGAAGCCTGATAACCTGGAATACTATCGTTTCTTTTTTGTCACGTTAATACTATTGTCAGGTCTGCCAGACCCGGTTTTCAAAAATAAAAAAATACCTTTTCCTTCTACTGCAGTTTGTCACAAAAACTACACTGAAAATATAAGTCTCACTGAGCAATTTGAGCTCTTACAAAGTTACTTTACTCTAATATGATACGATTTTTGATGAAAAGTAAGTAGACCAAATATAGCGAAGGTGTCAGGCATGCCTAAAATTCAATTTCTCATAAAAAACTATGGGCGTAAACAACTTCTCCTTTTGTATACTGCTAACACGACCATAGAAGCATGCCCTGAGTGAGTTTCAACTTTTGCAGGCTCTGCCCCCATAAACCATATAGTGGGGTTATGCGCACCCCACCACCTCACACTAATACTATCGCCGGGTCTGGCTCGTCGGGTCTGTCAGACCCGAACTCGTGACGAACTCGCTCCCTTGCAAAATCTAGAAGAGCGTGGATGACCGCAATCGCACCTATTACTAGTCACACAAAAACATGAAGCTACTGAAGAGTTCAAAGCGCGCCGACTTC
>Ga0210059_1001584_pt1 | contig 34574 bp, 28 predicted proteins | sample Ectturendosymbi2_FD_188042 | JGI IMG/M metagenome (GOLD analysis project Ga0210059, IMG submission 188042) | Ecteinascidia turbinata endosymbiont from Florida, USA - Sample 2 (SPAdes) (version 2) | ecosystem: Host-associated > Tunicates > Ascidians > Unclassified | place: Key West, Florida... | reverse complement strand
CGAAAATTCATAACCGCTTGGTTTGATAACGAATGTGTTGCTACGCCTGTGGGACTGCCAAAGAACATTTTGCAATGCACCCGATCTCGACTTACAGTACAATGTTGGTGAAAAACTAAGAAATAATCATCAATATTCTGATCGCTAAGGGGGGTGCTTGAGCCCCTTCAGCACCCCCCCTGGCTGCGCCTTTGCGTAAAACCTAAACCTAATCTACTCCTCAAACCAAATTCCTAAAACTAGACCATAAATCTGAACAAAAACTATGGAACTGTTGAAAAAAGTAAATAAAATCGGTCCCTTGAAAAGCGAAACTACTACTACCAAAAAAGGCGCCCAATCATGGTGAGACCTGAGGGTCGGTGCTAAAACCATTCACACAGTAGATGCTTCTGCTTGATTATGCCATCACAGTGCTGTTAGTTCAGTGTTTTATTCGAACCATGTCTGCCAGGGCACCTATAGCAACTTCCAAGCAAAAACTACCCTGTTAAGTTTTTGACTCAATCCATAAAAACAATATCGCATGTTATACACTCACAATCGGAATCAAACATGAAAAACAGAAAAGTAATGTCTATTTTTCCGCCAGAGCAAAAGGTCTGCTGGGGTTATTTTGCAATTCGAATAGTAGTGTATCCAGCTTTGTCCACATAGCTTATAACTCTGAGTTCGTGACACTAGTAATTGGTACTAGTTGATGCGATGAACCTGGTCGAGTGGGAATTCCTGCTGTGCGAGTGGTTCTCAGCTAAGGTCTCAGCATTGTTGTTTCAGCTAACTGCTAATAGAGACCACTCTTTTCATGTAGGCTACTTTTCAACAAGTTTTGAAAAACAGACAAAGGTTTACAATTTGGATTAGGGTTTTAGGCTGCATGAAAAAGACGCCACACTAATCCAATATACATGATATAGTCCTTGTCATGTTACCAATTCAACCAATCTGGTTCAACTAATGGCAAAATAGCTCCAGCATTCAACCAATGTGGTTCAGCTAAAGGCGGAATAGCTGGAGAAGTGCTTTTTTGCTGCTGTTGCAACAAACAAGCCAATGAATATCATATTGCAAATAGCAAAATAGGCATTGCCAAACATGAAAATGCCTAAGCTAAAGCTACTGTTTTATTATTTTTAGCACACATAAGAACCGAACGAATTTTACACAGATTTCAAAAACATTTTGCATTTCTCAAGCATTTTTATGCCTGATAGTCGTCTTTCACAAGGCACTTCACTTAGGAGACAACCTTTGCGGTCGTTTCAACACTGTTTCGATTAATATCTCTTACAAAACATACAAAAGCACAAAATCACCGATTGTTTTGCTGAACCATCCTGCAAATGTGCATAAAAATCAGATGTCTCTCAGGAACGGTATAATGTGGTTCATAACTCGCATTAGCAAATTTTTTTGTTAACTGTATTCTGTAAAAATAATATTTTGTATCATAAGCGATTCTGTCCTCAAGAGTCGTTTGTTTTTTTGCAAAGTGCTGTCACTTCTGTTGCTGCAATACGTTTAAACAAAAAAACTGCTGTTCGAAATCTGTGTAGTCATAGCCAATTTCATTTCGTTGAAACCAGAACGGAAAACTTGTTGCATCTTACCTTGGTAATGACATGTCACTTTTTTGCTACATCACGCGTTCTTTTTCGTATAGGCGTAATGCCGTTTCTTTCATACTGCAATTAATTTGGGGAGACGCTCTCTTTGTAAAATTGGTCGCAGTAAGTTTCAGTTTGAGCTTCGTGGCAGGGATTGCACTAACTAAACTGAACACAACTGCATAGTTCGCTTTTTGCAATCGAACCAATTTAGTCTTATGAAAAAAATATCATGTTTAAGAACCGTCAAAAAAAATATTATTACTACAGTTAACAATAGCGTTGTTTGTTTTCATTACCGTTTGTATTTTTCGTAGGTATTTGCACGGTCACAAGACCAGCAACAAAAACTTGCACCGGTGAAAAATTAAGGTTTTCGCTGAACAAATAGTGATGTGCACAGGCTCGCAACAACGTTGAAGAAAAAAAACGTACGTTTGACTATGCTAGGGTTTCCCAAACTTTCTCTGGCCATGTACCCCTTCAGCATTTCGATAAATGAGCGTGTACCTCTAAAACAGTGTTTCGCAAACTTTTTATTCCATCACCCCTCTTACACTCTCGACACTTCGTTTGCGCCCCCCAAGCCTAATGAAGCACACACAAGGTAAAGAATCTAAAGAATTTTATTTAATGGAAGCATTAAATAACTGAACCCAGCTATTAAATAGCTTAATTTAACTGCTGAGGGGCATCGACTCGACAACCTTCCGGTTGCTTCAATGCCCTGGCGTCCTTGCATTGATTTGTGTTTTTTCTAGCTGAATATTAATTATCGCCAAATAAAATCAACTCAAAATCAACTCAACTTAACTAAATTAATCAATTGTATAACGACGCTAATGTTATGGTTAGGATTTTTGTGAAAATAATCCACACTGTAGCTGGACACACAGACGATCTAGAGCCCTCTTTGTGTTGTTCCCCCCCTATCTCCGCCTTTGGTTTAATCGCCCCGTTGTCCCTTAAAATCGCCCCCAAAGGGGTGATTCCGCCCACTTTGAGAACCACGTATCTAAAATGTCTTATGACAAAAAGGCTGAGGAAGATAATCAAAAAATGTTTGCCAGAAAACATATACAACAATTACACACTCTGGCTTTGCAGCAGGCTGTTTGAGGAATCCTCCTGTCTGGTTCTGCTCCCATCTTCTTGCAATGATTCAAGCTTGCACTCATTCAGCAATAATAGTTAAGTCACACCAGTGACCCACACCAAGCGAATCAACCGCAATTTATTGCGTTAAGGAAACTAGTTTCGTGTGTGACCATCGTACGCGGATTATACAGCTGGTGCGGGATTACACACATTTGCAGCCAATCCATTTTACACTTGGATTGCATTTTCAAAATCTAGAATGTTAACAAAACGGTGGTTGGCCAATTTGCTCTCGATATCTAAATAGGCTATCTTTACACGCAGGCTATATAAATTATAAACTACATCCTATTCAAAACGGTTGTGGTGAATAAGCCGAAAAATGGAGAAACAAGGAGCTCAGTTTGCATTGCATGTAGTCAATAGTTGGTTCAGGAGCTTTCACTAAAACCGAAGATCAACATCACCTTTTTCATAAAATCTAAAATGATCCCTGAAAACTTCGTGGCGGATGCAAATGCCCGGTTTTCTCCCACCCTGGTTGTGGGCCTGATTCAACTTACACGCACGTAAAACCTTGTTAAAAAGAATTTTTGACCTTTTTCTTGCTTGATTATTATCTTGAGTTCTATATTCGACTCCAACGAGAAAGCAGCAATGAAGACGATTGATAAACCTGCAGCAATCCACTTACAAAAGTAAATTCACTTTATGTATGTCTGCAGTATACGTTTCATTTATATGTGCATTTGCTGTAAAATGAACAAATCTTATAAAACTGCTCAATGACTATTATTTTCAGATCATAGTTGTTCAAAAAAAGCGACCCCCAACAAAATTGGTAGCTTAAAAAAACGTTTCAAGGTGAGACTAAAATAAACCCTACTTCTGTAAAACAGCACAAATTTTAAAATGTCACCAAAAGTAGCGGTAGCGAATAGCTCGCTACTATTTTTGTTGAGTAACGGGAGGTGTAGCGACGCTAATATTTTCAGCTAATAGTGATAGCGGTAGCAACGCTGTTTTCAAAGTAGCGGTTGCCCCCCTCTGTATACAAATAATGATAAACTGTGCTCAGTGTTATTGAGTCAACGAAAGGTATTGGATCAACGAATGTCCAACTTTATCTGTAAGTTTGATGACATGATGCGCAGTAAAGCAGACTTGTTTCACTAGTCAGAGACATGGCTCAACATTTAAACACACACAATAAACAATTTCAGTGGATTTGAGAAACTCTTATGAATACAGTAACCTGCAGTCTCAAATCTGAACCGTAAGTTGTGAATATGTTCAAAAGAATATCAATTCCAACCCAAATCTGGTTAAGCAAAATCAGTAACATGCAAATCCACCAATATGCTGGAAAGTTGTAAGATTTAAATCCAAATCCATGTAGATGGTTGGCTCTGGTCATTTTCATACATTAGGCATGTGAAACACAAGGATGTATATTCATTGTGTTGCGATTCGAAAGCTCGAGCGACAAGTGCACATAGCTACACACTTTGTGCGCATACACACTTTGAGCGACAAGTGCGCATAGCTACACATCTTAGCAACAGTGCATACTTTTTTCTTTTTGTTTCATGTCGACTTCTGCGCAGGACTGAAGATGTGTAACACACGAAACTAGTTTCGTTACGCAATAAATTGCGATCGATTAGCTTGGTTTGGGTCACTGCTGTGGCTTTACAAATATTGCTGAATGATAAGTACAAGCTTGAATCATTGCAAGGAGGTGGGAGCAGAACCAGGCAGGAGATTCCTCAAACAGCCGGCTGCAAAGCTAGAGCCTGTAATTGTTACTTTCGATAAGGAGAGGCGATTCCCAGCCGCTGGTGTTTTCCACTGAAGTTGACATCAATTAAAAAACTTTGAGAGACAAGGAATGACTTACGAATTGTTGCTTGAAATTTTTAGCATGGAAAAACTAAATAGTTTATTGTACCGCAACTGTAGTGTAAACTTTTTTACCGAATTACTCTATTTCACTTTACTGCCCGAACTAACTGAGTTGGCATACTAGACTTTTTTCCGCTGCACGTTACGGTCTGTTGCAAACCACGTGATCGCCTGAGACAGAAACAACGCTAAACGCAGAGTATTTTTTGTCAATCAGAAGTGCCGAATGGCCGTTGCGATCTATGTTCGTTAAACAGTGTTGTAGCTGTGTTTAGTGGAGGAGTTGCAATTGTGCTCAATTTTGTAATCTTCAATTTTTGTAATCTTGAGTTTTGATCTTAGCAACAGTGCGTAATTGTTTCTTTTTGTTTTACATGTCGACTTTTGCGCAGGACTGAAGATATGTAACACACGAAACTAGTTTCGTTACGCAATAAATTGCGATCGATTCGCTTGGTGTGGCTCATTACTGTGGCTTTACAAATATAGGTACACACTATGGCGGCAAGCAACAATAGAGATCACACGTCGTGCTAATAGTATTTCTGCTTGTTTGCACCACTATATACGGGTGTTGTTCTTCACGCACATGCCGTTCATGATGAATCATACATTCAATACAGTGCTAGCCGAGAGACTGAAACACTTGAAGCAAGGTTGGGCTAGACTTGTTGAAATGACTGGGAATTAAAGAGAGAAGTAAAATGCAAAGTGAAAACGTTAGATGTAAATAACCTGCAAAAAAACAATATTGCGCACAATTTTCTAACTTATCGGTCACCATTGTATAGCATGCTGGGTGCCACATTAGATCTACTGTTGCTTGCTGTCACAGTGTGAAGCTTTGCACACTTGTGGCTCGGGCTTTCCAAAACACTAGTAAAAATGACTTGGAAACACCACTGTTAAGAACTCACCATTAAATATTGTGTAATCACCTAACCCTACCACACATCACAGAAGATTAACAGTTTGATTGGCAGATTCTATCTACATCTTTCAAGGGGATAGTAGCTTTTCGGCAACACATCAGAGACTCATATTTTGCGATCCTGATCCAATCTGGTGTCAAGTGAAATTTTTGACCTCTGCCAACTTTCTGACCTGATATTGATGCTCAGTTGTTTTGCTTCTCAGAGTGAGAGAATAAAGTTTGGCAATTACTTTTTTGATGTGTGTTGTGTAAATTGAAACATTTTGATTAGATGTCAGGTACCCACAACAAGCTATAGGATGGGATTAACTTTAACCATTGAGAATTTTCGGACTTAGTCGTTGACCTCAATTTTTTTTCTTTTTCTCACCACAACCCAACCCGTCACATTTACCTAAACACGAATCTCTAAGCCCTAATCATCAGTTTTCTCAGCGTATTTGATATGTAGAGTATTACTCTCTGAATGCGTACATGGCCTGAAATCAGAAATTTCGCAAGTCAGAAATTTCGCTTCACACCGGATTTTTTGAAATTCAGTCCAAACCCAACCATAGTCTAAATAATTAAGAAAATGGGAAAGTCGCAGTCCAAATGTTGTCCAAAATTTTGGCAAAACACAGCCTTTCACAAAAAATACGCAATTTTTTTCCACGAACACAGTCCTAATCCGATCCTGATTCTAAATTGATGAAAGAATATACAGTCCCGATCTAATGCAAATCTCAGAAACATCGCCATTTTCCAGATCTCGTCCAATACTCATCTCTGCTACACATTATCTGCAACCAACCAACATCTTTGCTGTTAGGATAAAGCTAGAAATTCTGAAAATTCTTATAGAGACGAATCACGCTTAACTGAAACAAGTGAGTTTTATTCCCTTAGGAAAAAATGTGTTTGATTGTCGATCCACAATGTTTTTGAGGAACTTCTGACAATTTGGTAGACCACTTGAACTTGAGTGACGAGTCAGAAGGTTGTGCTTCCTCTACTCTTGTCAAGTCTTAAGGAAGAATTTCGACTCAAATGAAGTTAACACGTGAGCGTGATTCGAGTATAATATGTTTCTCGATTCGAGTTTCGTCATATCATTGATTCGAATTACTGTACGCTGTCACAGCCGAGTACCGATGAGAAGTCAGAAGGATGTGCCATGTTACAGGAATTTTGCAAAGCATGTTGCAGAATGATCTTACACCGTGTAGTGTTTTATGTGTTTTTATTCAGGTTTCGTAAGAGCGTGGTGCGCAATACGCATCCACTGCTCTCACTTTTAGAGATTTTGCCCCTAAATTAGAACTTTTTACTCTTTGTAGGTATTTTTTAGCGATTCTTGGAAAAGTTTTGAAAATGTGAAAAAATAAACTATTTCAGTTTATTTGAAAAATAAACAAAATGGGGTTAGTCAGGATGACTGAAAAGGGGAGCAAAGCAATACTGCACAGAAACGGAGGCTTTACAGAAAGCATAAAAAACATAGTATACTGAAGACTAAAGCTCACAGAAAACACAGACATTTGGAAGGCGATGGCTATTCATTGAAGAGAGGCAAGTGACGGGCAGGAAGGAACACTGGTTAATGCACTGAGGGTGGCTAAAATCAGATCAAACTTGCACACACTTACAGGCCATCAGTTTATTTTGCAAATCATATTTGGTTTTACTATTTTTAACATTTACAGTATCTATTCATCGTGCCACTCCGCTTTTGTGTTGCACCACCGCAGATTTAGGGGTTTTTACTTTTAGGGATATTTTGTTGTTAGGCCTATTCTTTTAGGTTTTTCTGAGTTGCATTCGTGAGAGCCCTGTGCTGTGCCCACCAGAGTGGCAGGAGAGGAGTAGAAAATGATTGGGTGGCACCATTGTCAATGCCCATGCCCAGCCAGTGACCCCAACTGCCACTGGTGTGGTAGTGGTATATATGGCAGTGGCTATTTAGATACACCTGTGTGTGTGGATCTCGAAATTTGAAAATTAATAATACGCCACCTGTGACGTAACAGTAACGCCTGACGAGAGTGCAGTAGGCTTGGTAATGATAGAAATGAACTAAACGTATTACGTAAAAGATAAGCCATGAACTTAACCCTAAAGAACTGACAGTGACATTGTAGCCTTGACCGAATAACACTAATTGGAAAGCCAGCCGGGCGGGCTGGAGGGCCATGTTTCCAAATGAAAAACGTAAACTTTCGGCAGGCTGGCGGGCTGCACAGATAACAGAATGGCAGGCTGCACAAAAAGACGGTCTGGTGGGCAGCAGAGAAGAGCAGCCCTCTGGCCCGCCCTTTTCCGCAATCCAGCTTACTTTGTAGTCCACTGGCCTGTCATGTGCAGCTTGCCGGCCTGCCCTTCTGTGCAGCTCGCCAACCTGCGAAAAATTCATGTTTTTCATTTGGCAACACGGCCCTCCCTTTAGTATTATCCGCCCTGACCTAATCTTCCTAACACTAACCCGTAAAGATAACACGTAAGCCTGAAAAAAGTGAAGAAAAAAAACGAAATGGGCAAAGTGAGAGTCAAACTGAAAACCATTAGCATAGCAGCCGCAACGCACAACCACGAGACCACACCGTTTGAATGACAAACTGACCCTTTTATTTAAATTGTGTTAGGCCAGGCATATCCATAGTCATTTCCCATAGATATATATATATAGGTAGTGTCTATTTTTTACTGCCAGATAAGTAATATTCAAGTTAAGTTCACACAAAATTATGAAAATATCTTGATTCAACTTTTTCAGCAATTTATTAGTGTTTATTGCAAATCAAAGATAGTACTAGTAGCTATAGATACGCAGCTATGGATTTTGAAATTTGTAAACTTATTAATATGCCACCTGTGACGTAACAGTAACGCATAACAAGAGTGCAGTACTAGTAGGCTTGGTTTGGTAGAAACGAAGTAAATGTAAAAGATAAACCCTATACCTAACCGTAGCCCTATTCCTCATCGTAACCCTAACCTAATACTAACCTAACCCTAAGCTAAGGCTAACCTAATGCTAACCTGTCCCTAACCCTAACCTAACAATAACCTGTGAAGGTAACACATAGCCTCAAAAAAAGTAAAGTCAGCAAGTTGATAGTTGAACCGAAAACCATTGACATAGTAACCTGGCCCTGGGCCCAAACCGTTAGATGGTAGTATTGTGCTGAAGTTTTTATTGGAAACTAGGTTACAATCTGAGTCTTTTGATATGTTTGATGACCTGTTGGGGTTTCTGGTTCAAAAGTTATGATCTAAAGTAATAAAAATATTTGACTGAATAGCTAATTAGATAATCAATTAATTTGTTTGTTTTAGATCATAACTTTTGAACCCAAAATGCTACAAAGTCGATCAAAGGCTCAAAAGACTCAGACTTGAGCCTAGTTTCCAATGAAAACTTCAGCAAAATACTTTGGCCTAGCGGTAGGGCCTTTCTTAGGCCAGGTAACATGAGCCAAAATGACCCTAAAACTATTTCACGTATGACGTCACTCACAAAAAATCTGCAACCCCCAACCAAAAAATTTATTCGAGTGCTGGTTAGAAGACTAGCCGATCAATTTGAGCACTTGAACAGCTCTCTAGCTCAATCGGCAGATGAGCCAGAAGCTATGGCGTTGGTAAGGCAACTGAAAACTACTGGTTTTAGGTATGATATATTCGTAGAACTGACTTTCAAAGTGTTAGAGATTGTAATAGAAGCATCCGTTATATAACAATGTTCTTCAAATATAAAAAGCAATGTGATGGAGCAAATGAGACAGTTTTCTAAACGTGATATAAAAATCCAGATTTTAGGCAGAAGGTCTTATATTTTTATAGTGCGTCTATTTTCAAAGTGCATGGTATAAAAATTTTTGATTTGGTTTATATGAAAAATTGCGTATATACTTGGTATGTTTTTGTCAGAGTTTAGTTGAGATTTTAAACCAATTTATTTGGTTTGTTACAAAGCAGAAACAGGTAAACTGGTCATCATACATAGTGGTGTTAAAGCTATAAAAAGTTTAGTTATTATGCTTAACATGACAGTAAACATGCATTTGGATTAAGTGGAATGCAAGAATGTAAGAGACCGGAAGAGGCTAAAATCCGCGTTGTTGCAATCGGAAATCCTGAGCGGCATGTGTCCAAAGCTTCGCACTGTGGCAGCAAGCAACAATGGAGATCATGCGTTGCAATCTCTTTTTTTTCTTGCTCGCGCCATGCATATATAATGTAGTTCTTTCCGCACATCCCGTTTGTGGTGAATCACACAATCATCGCAACGCCACCGGAGAGGTTGCAACAACATCCCCTCCTTTTTACAACGAACCACACCGATCGCGTGTTCTTTAGTGTGAAGGCTGAACCTGGCATCAGCTCCACATCCTGGTCATAGCACCATTTTGTTACGATCAGAAATCCTGAACGGCATGTGCGCAAAGCTTCAAACTGTGGCAGCAAGCAACAATAGAGATGATGCGGCGCAATCTCTTTCATTATTGCTTGCTCACGCCACGCATATACATTGTTTTTCTTCGCGGACATCCCATTCGTGGTGAGTCACACATTCAACGCAACGCCACTGGAAATGTTGCAACAGCGTCTTTTGAGCCTTTGATTGGCTTTCTGGCATATCTGAAGCCCAAATTATGGCTCAAGAAACAACTTTTAAGCAAAAATAAAGTTACACAAAAGGTAACATTAGCAATTTCAGACCCAACGTTGGCCAGCCATAACTCGGCAACAGATTGAGCTAGAGAGCTGTTCAGACCCTCTAAAGATTCGTGAAGACTTGTAGTTTAGAATAAAAAAAAAAAGAATTTTAAGTTTTGGGTCTATGGGATGATGGTTAGGGTATGTTTTGCGGATATTCTGATGAGTTGATCATCTGATCCAACGAGCCAGTATTGTGGCTCAAATTTTTTTTGAATGCTAGGCTAGAATACAAGTTTTTAGAGCTCTTGATCGAATTACTAGTGTTTTTGGTTCAAAAGTTATGCCAAAAACTTTTCAAATATTTCAGGAATTCCATAGGGCATTAAAGGGATTTCCCTAATTAATATTCTATCATATTTGCTGTAACTTTTCAACCAGAAATGCTAGAATGTCAATCAAACCCTTTAAAGGCTTGTACTATAGCCTAGAATTCATTTAAATCCAGTGAACTTTCGCTCCGTGAATCAGCTCGATTTTTGCCCTCCCACAGGATGTTGATGTCATCCAATGTTTTGACAGACCTGTCAAAACATCTTGTGGTTATGTAAACATGGCGAAAAAGGCTGAAAATTTGTGTTTATTTCTAAACTAAAAGACTTTCTTCATTTAGAGCAGGTTTGAACAGCTCTCTAGCTTGATCTTCTGCCGAGTGATGGACATTTAGAAAAGGGGTGTAATCCACCCAGGTTGTAGTTTGTGGGTGCAGAAATTTTCACCAATTTTTGTTTTTTTATCCATAATGTTGGCTCCAGATATGCTAGAAAGCCTTTCAAGGGCTCTAAAGATGCGGATTTTGGCCTAGTTTCCAAAAAATACTTGAGCCAAAAAATGGTTCAATGTATTGGCGCCCAGAGCTGAGTAAAGGTGACCAAAAAAATGCAAGAGCACTTCCATTTGTGACGTCACCATCACAAATCCAAAGTGAAACAATCTTTTTTCGAACTTAACTGAAAGACTTGCTGAATCCGTAGAGGGTTTGAACAGCTCTCTAGCTCTTGCAGCTGGTGATCTATGGCCAAAAAAGTTCCGGTTTATATATAGGCTGGTGTAGCCTTCAAAGGGTTAATAAGCAGATAGAACTTTTCATGCTGATTCCAAAAAAACAAATCTTTGAAATTGGTTAAGGTTTCGTCAAGTTATGGACCATACACAATGACTACTTTTTGTGGTCAATGAAGCGTAACAACTAACAAAAAATCAACAAAACTAACTCAATCTTATTTATTTAATTGTTGTAAAAGCTTGGTAAGAGGTTGTCTCAGGTATATTATCTTTACTTGTGAAGATATGTCAGTTTGTGTTAGTTGATGATTTTCTTGCAAGTCATTATGCTTCAATGACCATAATACAATGAAATGTGGCCAAGACTGTTTTAGCAAGATCTGGTGATTGGGTACCCTTTATTTTTTTTGGCAGGATGAATTTCAAAAACATTGCAACAATCTCTGCTCAAAAGTTTGGAGAGTTTTTATATATAATGTGCATGATGATGAGAGCAAATACTGCATGATAATATTTCTTGATCAGAAATGCTTGCCCCAGACCTTAATTCCACCAATTTAATGTCAACAGGAGAAAGAGAAGCTAGTGATTTTAGACCAGGTATTCGACAATACCAGTTTTCATAGCAAGTATTCCCAGTTTTGAGTCTGATAACAAAGGTTTTTATCTTGCATGAAAGTCTTTTTCAATAAATCAGCAAGTTATTATTTAGAGTTTCCATTTTTTTACAGAGATCTATAAAAAAGTGGAATAAATCCACAAGTCGGCAGTAAATGTCATACTTTTAAAGCAGTTTTGCAAATGAATACTTGCAACCTGAGATGTGCAATGCATAAGTCAAATGCAAACTGACTGTTAGTATTATCAGGTTCATGAAAGAATCAAAGTATATCACATCCTTATTGAGCAACAATGAAATACATTAATGTTATTTGTTATATTATGAACAGACACAAATATTTTCATAATATCAATTCAAACTATTGAACAGGGTTAAGTTGGAAAATAGCCTACTATTCTGAAACAGCAGTTCTTGTAGCCTTCTCCATGTAATAAAACTGTGAGCAATAGTGATGCCAAATTGGACACTGATCAGCATTGTTGCATCACATGATCAAGCATCATATAACTTCAAATTGGGCTATTCAAAGTGATTGTATTCATTTTGCATTGACAATGTTCAATGGCATTATTCAACAAGTATGCAAATCTTATTAAAAAAAGAACCATTACAAGAAAACACACACAAGGGAACTACCAAACACACACAAAAAATTTTGAGATAGCTTGCAGGGCTTGAAAAAATGTAAATTTCCCAGGAAGCTTGTCCAAATTTCCCGTGGGACACCATTTGAAGACTATCGCCCTTTTACGACGTCAAAAAAGGAATATGTTTTCTTGAAAACGTTGCACTCATGAGCCTAACTGTCACTGCATGCACATAGATCAACTTAAGTTGATTCAGCCTGCTAACATCAGTTCACATTCAACGTGTAAGCAGCTGCATCGCTGCTGTATACCACGCTACTGATCGGTACGCAAAAAACGAGGTACCGAAGAACTGCAAACAGGCCCGTAACCAGCTTGGGACACGAGGCAGGGCGAAGAATTTTCTGAGATAGACCCAAATTTTTTAAACTGTGTCTAACACGTTTTTCCAGGGGATGCCCCCTAGTTGCGGACCTGAGTGCAAAATGATGGAAGTGGCAAATCTTCGTCACGAAATGTCAAATTCTTGCACCTATTCCTTGCTTAACCCTTGTTTAAAATTTGTGTTTTGTGGGCACTATTCAATTTACATTGAATTTTTTTACTACATTAGAGTTGTAGATAATTTATTTAAGTAGTATACGGACTGCTTATATGAAGCTTCGCAACAGTCGCTGGCATTTGGAAAATCTTAACATGGTATCTAACGACCAACCAAATCCCAGTTAGTAAAGCATTTAAATACTTCTGGACACCAAGATATCCTTTATTAATAAATTCTAATAACCTCCAACGCAAGTGTTACAGCAAGATTGTCCTTTCTTAATGCTTTGCTGACAACATAACTCACACAGCAGGGATGAGCAATTCCTACTCTCAAGTCGCGTAATCATGGCATGTCTACAGCTCCTGCACAGTATACACCAGTGGTTCTCAATCTTTTCGCTGAAGGGAGCTAAATCCAGACTTACAACTTTGTTAGGGAGCTGCACAGAAGATATTTTAATGCAAAAAAGACACATTTTGTTTTGTTGCAGAATGAGGTTTTGTTGAAAGACTGCTGAGAGCCGCACAAAAGGTGCTTGGGAGATGCTTGCGGCTCTCAGAACAGTGGTTAAGAACCACAAGTATAAGCAGTGTAGAATTTGCTAGTGGTGCAGCATCTGAAGTGGCTGTGATGTCGTGTTTCAAACGTTGAATATTGCAGCGAATTTTGGTGGTGGCAAAATTGTTTTTTGACCAATCTGACCTGTAGAACGATATTCAGACGGTATTAAAAGTTTCTGTTGAATGAGCACTCCACACATGCATTTTTTAGGCACGAATGCGCAGTTACCAGAGTGAGTTTGTCGTGAGTGGATGCTGGTTTGGGCGTGAGGTGAACATTTTTGAATAGCATTACATTTGCTTTTCAAAAAAAGACAAGTGCGTTGAAAAAAGACAGAATTTCAAAATCTGGCTACAAAAATGCCAAGCTGGCAACCCTGCACGAGACCACCATTGTTAGGTAGGTGTAACTGTTGCATCCCAATGCCTGGTGGCCAGGCACTGGGCCACCATGACTCAGTGAGGAAATGCATACAGTCCGTTATGTGGCTTGCTTGCAATTCTTAGCATATTATTTGATTTTACTGGACTTGCAGCTGATTAATTTCCTGCGAGCATGTGCGATTTCCCGGGAAGCTCCTTCCCAATTTCCATACTTTTTGCAGCCCTGATAGCTTGTTTTTTTGCAGATAGCATGTTAAGGGTGTTGGTTTTACCCCCCTTGCAAAATTTTGTCTTCTACGTACTTAACTACTGCATGTAGACAAAAATGGGCGTCTTCTACGTATTTAACTACTGCCTGTATACAAAAATGGGTGTCATTTTTTAACTCCACACTATAAAAAATGGTGCAATCAACACAACACTCAACTTCTTACCGTGAGTGTAAGTCAAAAGCTGCAAATTTGTGCAAGTGGATAAAGACCATGAGTTAATGGTGGCTGAAATTTCAAAAAACGATATCTTAAACTGCTGATCCAATTTTGAGGATTCTTTTATGTTGAGATTCAATTATATAATACATCCCACAACAATTATCACTTTTAAACATTAGTGATTACATTTTTTTCATAAATTTGTTGAATCATAATGAAATGCCTTGCCTACAAACTTATTGCATTGATTTGATTTGTTGAAAATATTCCATATTCCTGTGAAGTTGTTTTTTTTGCCTAATTTAGATTCATTTTATGCTGTGAATGGGAAATGAAGTAGCAGCATAAGGTGATCATATAAAATTTATTGTTTGCAATTTGTCAGGTCATTTTGTCTATCTTATAGTGATATAAATTGTTCAAATTCTAACTTAAATTTTTGTTGAAACAAAAAATCTTACAAAAAATCTTAATGCCTTCAGAAGCAGCTAAGCGCAGAGCTCAAAAGAAAAAAGAAGCAGCAAAAAGTCGGCAACGACCTGCCAAGAAAAATGCTGCAGAAGAAACAGATAAAAATGAAAATGGTGAGCAAGGTAAGCTTATGAAGACCAAATCTTACCTGCTTATTTTCATAAGATGCCGAAAGGTTGTTACATGAAAATTATTTTTTTTCAGTTTTGTTTGTTTATGGTGTTACTTTTGTTTGATAATACAGTTTAGTACCTGTTGTGTGTGTGATTTCAATAAACAAAGCTCCTGCTTAGAATATGTTTTAATATGGTATGGGACAGTGCACTCTTTGATGAACACAGCATTTTGATATCTTGAACTACATATATATTTTTAACTACATGTTGTTTTTGCAGCTGCGGTCAATGGATTACCTATGAACTCATTAAAAATCAATGAAATAAATGCTGACAAAGATGCGAGATCTTGCACTGGAGTGCTGGCTTCACATCCCATATCATCTGACCTGCATATACATAATTACTCATGTACTTATCACGGTCAGGTCAGTCTTCTGAGTTGCGACTTTGCTTTGTGTGCATGTGTGTCTTGTTGATTAACACATTTTTACCAACTTGTGTCAAAGTCAGCTATGTCCAACCTAAATCACTTACTGAGCCAAAAATTATGTTAGTATCTTAACCAGGGCTTCTTATTGAGTGACATACTAATGAGGGCCACACATGAATGGCTTACTTTGATCTTAGCGAACTAAATTTAGCTTAAGCTAATGTACTGAGTGCGTTTGAATCCTAACTGCATTGGTAACAGACATGTTAAAGTGGCACTGAGGACTGCCTGCATCAAAAATGTCAAATTAAAGATTATCAAAATATAAACTGGTTGTCAGTTTGTAGGATACGTTCACTGCAGCTAAAATCTGAACTAAGCCGCATGTGGGCTGCGGGTAGGACTTGCTAGTCTAAGAAAAACTTTTGCTTAACTGTGTTTTTTGTTTTTAATATCATGTTGCAATCGTTAACACTTGAGTAAACCACAATTGAAAACTGCTTTGCTTCCTTATGTTGCTTGTAAATGATATTTGAGGAACCCTGCAAGATACATACAAAGCTAAATCAAATTGGTATGTCAGAAATGCAAATTAAAATTGCCAAGTGTGATGGTGTTATTAAATTTACCTTTGTGTGGCAACTAATTTTTATTAATATATATTTTCCATTTTAATTCATAGCAAAAAATGTGCAGGTAATTTCATAGGTTTCTGATTTTTGAAGTAGTAATAAAATGATAAGCCAAATGGCAAACATTCATTTTCGGCTAATTTGAGTAGCACAAATGTCACTCAGTTTATTATCACTGTATCACAGCAATTGAACTTTTTGTTTTCAGTGCATTTATTGCTTGGTAGTTTATATACTTGTTTCTATGTGGTAGCAATTCCATCGTCTTGGTCAATAAAAGTCCTTCATGTGAGATTTTCACAATCATTCGTATAATGTGGAGCAAAAACTTAATCTCCTTCAAAATCTAACATTGAAAATACTGAAATATACAGAAATGAAAAATACTGTCCATTGCATACTTTAGTATGAGTTGCTGAAGTTTGTTCAGCCTTTTTCTATAGCATAGGGCTCTTGGATGATTCAAGAGCCCATGCTAGGTTTAAGCAAGTGCAAGATTCTACATGCCAGATTTTTATTGTTTGTAGAATTTTTGGATTCTACATATTAGTTTTGGTTGTAGAATTTGTCAGATGCTTAGATATATGGTTTAAGCCATACTAGTTCTTCATTAAAATTTTTGAAAGTTTTGGACAGGGTTGCAGAGTAGGAGTCATAAGGAGTCGGAGGTTTTTGGGTGGAGTCGGAGTGGGATACCTAAGAACACTGGACGTCGGATTTTTTTGTCCGGTAGTCGGATTCAAATTTTTTTGTCATTTTTTACATCACACTCTAAGTTGGGAATTTCTGTTGAAATGGTACAATTTCTTGTGAAACTTTTGTTGAAACAGAAGATTCTTGCTGTGTACCACAATATCCATTGAGTGTTAGTTGCTACAAAATTCTTGACAGCCAAGCTTCATTCACTTTATGTCAAGGAGTCGGAGTCAGAAATTTTGCAAAGGTCGGAGTTGGCGTCTGAGTCGGACATTTTGCCTCCAACTCTGCAACCCTGGTTTTGGATTTACTCATCAATTTGCGTTTGATGTTGTTCAACACAAACAGCATTATTTTTTGGTTTTGTAGACATAGTTTGATGTTCGTTAAATGTTTTTGAAAAATAATGTATATCTGGTGATCGAATATCCTGGCACTAGTTCTTGGTTTTCCTCTGAAACTCTGAATGCCCGTACTTAAGTTTGATTTTATTGTTTTGCTTTTCACACCATGTCTGTCCTGACTTGACTTTGAAAAATTGGCTGATCCTAACTTTAGTCTTTTAAGCTTTTGCAGGATCTTTGCCTTGACTAAAAAAAGAAAATGACTTTCTTATGTGTAGATCTGGCGTAAAGGTACTGGCTTCAGCTATACCAATGGCAGCAGGACTTAAGTTTCATTGCTCTGTGTTCGCTGGACACCATCAACAATGAAAGTTTTTCATCATACAGACCGTAATTTTTTATGTCCGCCTTTTTGATCTTTCAGGTTCTGTTTCAAGACACAAACTTGGAGTTGAACACTGGAAATCGTTATGGATTGATCGGCGCAAATGGATGCGGTAATAGAAGTTAATTGATATCACATTTCAGTTGTCGGTTTCTTTTTATGAAATTTGATTGGTTTTGTAGAAAAAAAACTATGCCCCTTACTGTCTGTATTTTTGTCAAAATAATTTTTGTGAAACAAATCAAGAAAATGTCTTGTTTAAAGATTCAAGCAATTGCAAAGTGAGGTCAACTAGTCACTAGCCCGTTGCCTGTAAATCAAATATTGTCTCAAAACGTCGATACTGGTTATTTTTTTGTTTTATTTGTACGATCTTTGCTTTTTCTGACCCTTGCAGTCTAAATCAAATTGAACATGAGCCGCTGTGTAAAGCATATGTTGTATATCTTGTCAAACTTTCTGCTAGATAACCTACGGATTGGTGAACGATGTGGGCTGGCTCGGATTTCTAAAACTTGATCGGACTTTGACCTTTTTCATATTGTCACATGAGTACTGAATTTCAGATAACTTAATAAAACAATTTATCGACCACTTAAACTGAGCACCATGTTTTCACCTTGCCAGGCAAGTCCACCATGCTGGCCACGTTGGGGAACAGGGAAGTCCCCATACCCGATCACATCGACAGCTTCCACCTTCAGCACGAGGCGCCATCGTGTGACAAAACTCCGCTTGAGTTCGTTCTTGAAGTCGACGACGAGCGCCATCGTCTAGAGAAGGAAGCCGAGCATATAATGCACGTTGACCGTGAGTTACAGCGCGAGTGGATCGACGTTTTGTCGAAAGATTTCACGTCCACAAGCCGTATATATATTGATAACACCACTGATTCTGGTATTGCAGAACGATCGCGTCCGTTGCAAGCCGAGCCGGGCTTTTCGTGTCAGGTTCGGACTTAAAGGTCGTCAAAAATGTTACGGGCCGGTCTCGGGCCTGTTTGTTTCGCAACGACGGACACTTTTGTCACGAGTTACTGTTTAAGCCAGGAGTGTGCAACCATGCAATGCTGCACATAACCAGACGGGTCCACGGGCCATTGCTGCATGTGTCAAGTTCAGCGGGGTAGACAACTGGCTAGCCACCCGCGGAAGATTGGCAATACCCTTTTAAAATCTAGACTAGACCTGTCCGCGGGCACAAAACTTCAGCTCCCGTGCCATGGGCTGCACACCCCTGGTTTGAAGCAATCGGGATGAAGATGATGATTAAATCTTCAACGAAAAACGATTAATTGTGGATTACTTACCGGTAGTCATGTTTACTTAGCTGCGCCAACAATACCCCGCAGTTGCGCATATGCTGACTCAGTCATTAATTTCACTTGGTGGCTGAAACCGGGCTTCAAAATTAAATGTCTGGTTCAGGTTTCAAAACGAGGCAAGTGCTTGACGCGTCTCAGGTCGTGTGCAATTGCAGCACTCGTTGCAGGCAAAACGGTGTTTTGCGTTTTCCTGCCTTCAGCCACTCGACCACTCGCTCGCGCCGAAAGCACGTTTTGCGCCTGAAGCCAGATTCCGCGCACTGTTGGTTTTGTTTCTGTGTGGTCAGTTCAGCATCACCTTCGAAGAGACGTGCAGCGGAATGAACTTTGAATTCGCAACGCCTTGTCTCCTTTTGCACGTCACTGTCAAAAATTACGAATGCAGTTCGTAAGACTGATAGCATGCCGGCGTTTGATCGTGTAGCAGTAGACCACGTTTCAAACGCTGTGTTATCTCCCATACGGTGGTGACCGGGTCAAACCAATGACCTCCCAATTGCCAATTGCTTTCAGTCCTTTCTTCCACATGTCCGATTCAAAGCGTCCTCTTGAATCAGACCAAGTTTCCTGATTTCCTCTTCCAGTTGCCTTCTCCATCTTCTTCTTGGTCGTCCTCTTGTACTTCTGAACTAGTAACTTGTACTTTGGAAGGTTATTGGTAGAAATTGACTCCTTATTACTTCGAAAATAGCAAAATTTTCCTTGATTGACTCATTCAGTTGGCTCGGGTAATTCTGTTAAAACTAAACTATGCGATTTAAAAATAATGTTGAAAAAACAGTCCATCTATAATGCAGCGAATTTCCGCTGACGAGTTGGAGTTGCTCATCATTAATCGTTAAATGCAAGTTCGATCAACTGATTCCGAGCCTATTGTTCTCCCCTACTTTACTCTGTTCCTTCGGAAATCCCGAGCGGCTTGTGGGCAAAGCTTCGCACCGTGGCAGCAAGCAACAATAGAGATCACCCGACGAGATCACTCTCGTCGTCACCGTTAGCAAGCACAATCAACTGTTCACCAGGTTCACAAGCGTTATTAGAGGTCACTCACCAAGTTCACAAGCGTTATTAGAAGTCACTCACCAAGATCACTCTATTATTACTTGTTCGCGCCACGCATATATATTTTTGTTTTTCGCGCACATCCCGTTCGTGGTGAATTGCACAATCAACGCAACCCCACCGGAGAGGTTACAACAACTCACGCCTGTTTTGTTTTCCTACGGTTGCTGTTGCAGCTGAAAGCGACGAGCTGATGAAGATCTATGAGCGTCTCGACGAGCTAGGAGCGGATACGGCTGAGGTACAGGCGGCACGGATCCTCCACGGCCTCGGCTTCACCGGCGAAATGCAGCAGAAGAAGCTTTCGGATTTTTCAGGCGGTTGGAGAATGCGAGTCTCACTGGCAAGGTGCGTTCTTGTGTCGCTTTTCTTCGTTGTAGCTTTTCTTCAAAGGCCTTTGAACGTCTTAACTTTGAGTTGAGCGTGTCGCAGCGCTGTAGTTACGCAAAAGGGGGGGTGTACTTCACGTGAAAAACCGCATGCGGAGTAATCGCGGCGAAGACCCAGTTTATTATCATGCTTCAGCAGATCCGTCAAACTCTCACCGTTAAACGTGGCGCCTACTTTATGGTTCGGGCAACCGGCACGGTCCGATTTGCGGTTGGTTGACTTGTGCTTTTTGGTCAGCATGAGAGATCGTCTCATTTCCAGTGAGCCTTTCGGTCACTGTCGGACGGTTCACAGACCTTCCGACTATAGATGAGCAACAGTATCGCCTCCAACGATATTATTTGCAGTGTTTACAAAGCAGATGGATGACAGGGTTCTCGCTCGCGTGCAAAAGGTTTCACCCGCAGTGGTTCTTAAACTTTAACGATTCGTGGACCCCTTTCAAAGACTCTCAACTCTTGTGGCCCCCTGCTCATCAATAAAAGTGCCTATCTTTTTTTGATGAGCAGGGGGGGGTTGGGGGTTTTGCAATATCGCGGCAGAGATATTCAAGTAAGGCCTCTTCTCGTGGTCCCTGGAGAACCGCTGCGTGGGCCCCAAGGGGGGGCGATGGTCCCGATTGAGAAACCCTAGTTTAGTGAATGAACGAAAAACCTTGCTTTGTTTCGCGAATTCGAAGCATTATTAGTGTTGGTAGATCGAGCAATAACTTCGTCAAAAGCGTTATCCAAAGGTAATGCTACGGTCATCAAAGCGTGTAATCGACTCATCGTAGCTTGTCTTTGTATGTATATGTGAATTCAGAAGCGGTTTTCAGTTCCTGCTTGAGCTTTGACATTGATCCAGCGGGGCATGACAGTAGCAGCCGCCGTCTTGTCGAAACGATTTCTCTCCTGTTGTTTCCAGGGCATTGTTTTTAAAACCCTACCTGCTTTTACTCGACGAACCCACAAATCACCTCGACCTCGACGCCTGCGTATGGCTCGAAGAGGAATTGAAAAAGTAAGTCGTTGTTGACCCCAAAAAAGTATGTTGTTTTCTTGACCTTAATTTGAAAAATGCCACGTTTTGATTTTTTTTTTAATTGGAAATGCGACTGGTCTTTCATAGCTAATTTTCTAGTAGTTTGCTATATTAGTGATTTCCTGCTTATTTCCAGTAATAGCCAATTTTGGCTTGATTCTACGCCCAACCCAAATGGCTTGCTGAACCAAAACTTATGTCACTATCTATACCAGGGCCGCGGCTTGGACATAGCTGTGCTAAGCGCTGTGCGCATGGACACCATTAACTGCCAACAGTTTCGTATGTTTTGCACGGTATTATTTCCTGAGACGCCTTTGAAGATTTTGTTCGTGATTGAAAAATAACTCAGGCTGATCGTGTTCAGCTGTTAATAATAATCTATGTTGATAACGTACAGTATTTTGGCAATTTCCGATCAAGCCAATAACACTCGTCTGCCGGTCTATGTGCAGCTAGAAAAAAAAACAGCATAAACAGACCTGATTTTTTTTATCTACTGAGCGAAATTCAAGCCTGTTTAGGAAACCTAAAACTATCTCTTATCTAACTACTGTACTTGCAAATCTGTACTTTAAAACTACGACTGTTTAATCTCAAAGTAATTACTGAAGTGCACAGAAACGGTGTAGCGACTTCATTACCTCAAACTTTGTAGTGCATGGTTGTGGATGCTTACTTTTTTGTATTATTGTTTTTTTTTTTATGAATGTATCTTTTCTTGTTTAACTACGTACTCAGCATGCTTTTTATCTCGCTTCAGTTGCCTCAGTAAACCTTGTTAAAGTCAGTCGCTTGCGTTTCAGGTTCAAACACATTCTTGTTTTGATTTCACATTCGCAAGATTTCCTTAACGGCGTTTGTACGAGAATTATTTTCATGCACGGCAAGAAACTACATTATTACACGGTGAGCTGGTTTATTGCTAAAGCGCGCTTGCATCTGTTGTTTTGTCGAGACGCGTAAAGTAAACAAGCTGCTCTTGTTGATTTAGGGATGCCGTGTGGTTGACTTGGTTGTAGGTATGGACAAGTTCACATCACATCTATTCTATTGTGTCTGAATGTGGCGTTTCAGTTCGGTGATTAAGAGCTAGTTGAGTCTGTAGATATTTACTTTCCGCAAGGGGATGCAGAGTTGGTCAACTGGTGACCTCGTCAGCAGCCATTAAGTGTTTTAAATGGCTTGAAGGATTATAATAAATAACTTTTTTCGTTTGCCCACAAAAAGAAGGAAACAGGCCTGGTCGCGTGGCAGATAACTGCATTTTCCACAATCTCTATTGACCCGGTATATATGGCGTTCGCCTGTAGAAACAGCAGCCTCTTCAGTACCCGCTTCCTTCTACTGGAAGTTCTTGCCACACAGTCATAGCAATCTTCGGGAAAACGTGCTTCGCATGTTTCTACGTACGGGAGTCTTGTCAGTATCAAGTAACGCAGCTATAGAGACGTGACTTGAAGGGCTAACTACAACCAGTTCCTTGTTTGTGACGACACCAGCTTTGAATTTGTTGTTTCTCTTTTCCCAAATCATTTTTGCCGCCCTAAAAGCGATTCTTTCAGCAGCTCATTCCAGTTTTTGATGAAGATTGAATATTTTCCTATTTCCGTTTTTTTCTTCTAAATGACGATTGAAAGATTTTCCTATTTTTTTGTATGAAGATTAAAATAATTTTTCAGGGAAACTATGACGCGTTTGTTCGGACGCGACAAGAACTCGAGGAAAACCAAATGAAACGCTATAACAAGGAACAGGACGAAATAAATCACATGAAGGTGGGCTGTTTCTTTCGCGCAGGCACGTCATCTCCGATTAGATGTGGCGTAACAGAACGCGCCTTTGTTGTTGTTGTTGAATCAATCTGTTCTTTGATTCTTGTCAAAACTTTAATTTGTTATTAGCAAAATATTACTGCTTCGTTTTTCAATGGGTTTCACATGAAAATTAGCGCAAAAGCAGACCTTTCACTGATACCATGGAAACATCATAAATATCAACAAATACCCAGGTGAAGGTCGGAACAAAGAGCGATTTGAAAACTGCAAACTTAGCCCTGTTCGAAACTTCTCGTTTCGTGACCACGGGACGTTGAAGAAGATCACTCAGCGCAACTTACCTCAATGAAAAATATATCAAATCTATTCAGTAGTTATTGCAACAGAACCAGTGCGCGCGCACGTTGTTGGCGAAAACAGGCGTTGTTGATGCGTGGGCGCCGCCTAGCGTTGCCTTCTTAGCATCTGTCTTGGGAATTTTCCATTTTGCTTCTTCGAATGAACGTGTTTGCGCGTACGTAAGTCCCAGCGTGTATTTCGCTTCGTAAAACAGCCTCGGCGTTATCAGCCGCTCGTATAATTCTCGTTCGCTGCTGGAGTCGACCGCTGGTTCTGTTCTATCACCCAACCCACCAGCAGAGCGCTGAAAAAACGCACGATGCCCATCCCAGCCGCCGCCGGGAGTTCTTCTAACCCAGGGGTTCCCAACCTTTTTTGCTGCTCGTACTCCTTTGTCAGGTCAGAGCATTCTTAGTACTCCCAAAAAATTTTGAGATATATATTGCTCTATAAGAGATATATAAGCTCCTCTGTGACCCAAGGATCTTCGTACCCCTTGATGTTCAATCTCGTACCCCTTGGGGGTACGAGTACCCCCGGTTGGGAACCCCTGTTCTAACCTGTCTGTTGTCGCCGCAGAACTACATCGCGCGTTTCGGCCACGGCAGCGCGAAGTTGGCGAGACAAGCGCAGAGCAAGGAGAAGACCTTGGCGAAGATGATAGAGAAAGGTGGCGGTGATTATATGGACCAGGCCAGGATCTCCAAACTTTTTGTTGTCCGAGGGTCGCACATAAGCTGTTACACAACTGTCCGAGGGCCGGACACCTTACGTAATGCGGTTGTTTCGGGATATGTTACATTCTACAAAAGCAACGCATCTTTCGTAAATATATTATTGTTTTCATTATTGATAAAAAGGCTTCGCGGGCCGGATTTGGCCCCGGGCCTTAGTTTGGAGATCCCTGGACTGGGCCATTATGCTGAGCCTCGCTGAAGCGGTTGTAGACAGTCTTGTCTCAGCGTTTCGTTCATACTCTTCTGCTTTCAGCCTGGTGAAGATTGTACCACTTTTCTTACTAACATTTTCTGTTGAAGATTCCGTTGTTTTCTTTTCGCCGCTCAAACTATTCTGGCTTCTCTCGTTTTCAGGTTTAACAGAAAAAGTCCGAGGCGATCATTCGTTCGCGTTTTACTTCCCGGATTGCACCCCTCTGGCGCCCCCAGTGCTCATGGTTCAAAAAATTAGCTTTCGTTATTCCGAAGAAACGGTAGGAGTTAAGTTGCGAGTTGAATGGATGGTTTTGGCTTTCTTGATCTGCCAACAGTGATTGCTAAATTACTTTAAAAATTTTAAAGGTTTTGTTTGTCTTTGCTGCCAAGCTTGGGTCCGTGGCACAGAACTTTGTGAAAAAAATATATTTGTAAAGCCTTTGTGTCAGTGTATTCTTTGTTGTTCGACTTGTTTCACAATCTGACCGGATTTGAGTTAAGTTTCATCAATACGTTTTTGTTTGTGGAGTTTTATTGAACCGCCTTATGCGAAGCAGAAGCCATTAAGTCATTTGAACAGCACTGGGAAATTTCAGAAATCGTGCACCGCAATAACTGTTGTTGTACATCGCAAACGTTTTCCTCCTTGTTAGGTGCTGCCAGCCATTCAGCTGCACTCGCATGTAATTTTCCAAAGCGGTTACAACTTGTTCTCGAAACGTCTTTGTCTGACAGTGCATTCCGCTCTTGGATTCAACCTTGCAGTAGCAATGGTCGATGAGATTATTGATTAGTCAGCAGTGTTATTGATTAGTCAGGAAGATTATTGATTATTCAGCAAAACTGCTAATACATTCCAGCCTTGGATTTATCGCGACGTCGAATTTGGGGTCGACCTTGACACAAGGCTGGCGTTGGTTGGGCCCAACGGAGCAGGGAAATCAACGCTTTTGAAACTAATATCAGGCGAGGTAATGTTCTTGTTTCCACCACCTGGGAAGTTTATTTTTTCACTTTTGATACGTGATTTTTACTCACCCTTCCTACTTCGTAACCCTAATACTTGATTTTTAGTGTGTATTCCTATTTGTGCAAAGTCCATGCAATTTTATTTCTTAGAAAGAGTGTTGCTTCATTTGGGCACGTACCATGCGATGTGTGTAAGCTTTCCGTCGTTTGAAGGCGGTTGTATTCTTTTTTTTTTTGATAAAGTAAGTGCGGGAAGTGAGTTGATTGGTTGTGATAAAGCATAGCGACGCGGAAGCAAACACTCCTTGAATGCACTCGCAACCAGGACGACGAAAAACCTCCAGTTGAGGCACCCCAAAACTTCAAATGAAATATATCCATACCTCTTCCTCCTAACTTAGTAGGCAGTTGGTCGATCAGAAATCTTAAATGAATTTGAATCATCCTCGCTTGAGTTTTGCGGTTTAGATTTGCCGCCTGTTATTTTGTTATGTGGCGTTGGACGAAAAGCAGAAGGTTAAGATAAGCCCCTAAACAAATTAATTTTGACGTTCATTCAAGTCATCTTAACTTCGTGCATTGATCTGTCAAAGCCCGGACTACAACGAGCAATGTGATTCAAATCTGTTGTTTTGAAAGTATTTCTCTGTAGCTAGCTTCACCCAAACTATACAGTGCACACATGAAAACTGCCCCAAAGATCGCGTCTGGCCATGCCAAACTATGACTAATTGCAAACAAGATCGTTGCTAAAATGTACCTCTTGCGTCTGGGATTTGAAAGCATACAATTTTTTCTCTTTACTTAAGGACCCGCAGGTCGGACGGGATGTCGAAAAAATGCTACTGGTTCAGATATTGATATCCAAATTGCATTGATCACTGCACTCAAATGTTTAATCAGTTTTTTTTTCATGTACAAACAAGGTCCCATCAAATGTGTGGAGAAGTACTATCGGGCTAGGCTACAGAATAAAAGTATTGGACTGGATTAGGATAGGATTGCAAAAATCTCTGATCCGTTGAACACTGCTCAACGCCGAAATGGACCTCTTGCATCCAATGATTTGAGAGCACACATAATTTTGTTTTCAGACACAGCAGGTCGTTGCAAATTGCTCTTGTGCATAGCCACGTGCAAATTTAGTCGTGTCTCTTGCTTGGCCGTATCAATTAAAGCCACACTTTCCGATCCAACTCATGACTGAAACCCCAGTTCTCACAATACGTGCGTTGCGAGTGAGTGAGTTGCTGACCCGACACCTATCTTTGACCAGCAAGACGGTAAGTCGCGAATATACCCGGAATAGATCCCTTAGAAATCGAAATAAAATTCAAGTGCTACAGCTGATTGTAGACTTCTTCGGCAGCGTTGTTATCCTTACCTTCTCGTCCACAGCTCAGCCCTACAGACGGTATCATCCGAAGACACAGTCACCTGAAAATCGCGCGATACCATCAGGTACGATTTAGGTCATCAAAATAAACTGAAAAGTTTATTTTGTGGAACAAGGATTTCTCTGAAATATAAAAGAACGATATTTTCGAAACGTTGGCATCGGTCATCGTCGAAGCGACGTTAAAATGTTTTATTCGCATATTTTGCGACCCTGCTTTTCCGTTGAATTCTTCTTTGTCCGATTCAGTCGTTCCGTTTCCTTTCCAGCACTTGCAAGACCACATCGACATCAACTTAACCCCGGTCGAGTACATGTCCAAATGTTACCCTGATATAAAGGACTTGGAACAGTTGCGAAAGATGGTAGGAAGATACGGAATAAGCGGGAAGCAACAGGTAAGCGCAGAATGTTGATTACTTGCTGACTCATCTTGATTACTTGCTGACTCATCTTGATTACTTGCTGACTCATCTTGATTACTTGCTGACTCATCTTGATTACTTGCTGACTCATCTTGATAACTTGCTGACTGACTCACCTTCATTACTTGCTGACTGACTCACCTTGATTACTTGCTGACTGACTCACCTTGATTACTTGCTGACTGACTCACCTTGATTACTTGCTGACTGACTCACCTTGATAACTTGCTGACTGACTCACCTTGATAACTTGCTGACTGACTCACCTTGATAACTTGCTGACTGACTCACCTTGATAACTTGCTTACTGACTCACCTTGATAACTTGCTGACTGACTCACCTTGATAACTTGCTGACTGACTCACCTTGATAACTTGCTGACTGACTCACCTTGTTAACTTGCTGACTGACTCACCTTGTTAACTTGCTGACTGACTCACCTTGGTAACTTGCTGACTGACTCACCTTGTTAACTTGCTGACTGACTCACCTTGATAACTTGCCGACTCACGTTGATAACTTGCCGACTCACGTTGATAACTTGCTGATAAAACGTTGATAACTTGCTGATAAAACGTTCATAACTTGCTGACTCATTGCGACCGCAGAAGGGTTTTATGATCAAAGCATTGCTTTTCCAACCCGTAGGTCGTAGTGTTTTGCTGGTAAAAGAGCTGATAGTTTGAGGCAATTTTCTGGCAGCATCGCTTCGATCTTTGGTCGCGTGAGCTTTTCAACATTTTTCAAAGCGACGCTTCAAGCGGTAACAGTTGTTTCACCGGCGAAACATCACGACCTATGGGTTCGAACGTCAATGCTTCGATCACAAAAGCCTTCCACGGTAGTAACCAACATCGATTAACACAATAACTCTTTTCCATTCACTTGTTTTGAGAAAACTTCCTAAAAGCATTGACATCTTATCAAAACGAGGCCTGTGTTGCGAAGTTACGTCAGACTTTGAACGTTGTTCTGCGCCGTTTCGATTATCGCGGCTTTTCGAGCATTTCCTTCCTAAAGCGAGTCAACGCAACGTGTGGGTCTTGCAAGCAGTTTGCGTTCTAGCCAGCTGTAGCTAAGTTGACACTCGAATCTCGTTTGGTTTGGTGCGGGGAGGGTGGAGGTCTTAAACGTCCGTTTAAAAGTGCCAAGACGCTGTGACGTCGCCTGCTTTTTCTTTTCTATCGTTATGTCGATGGAGAATCTGAGTAGCACCCCCGTTCTTGCTTCACGAAAGTGATACCTGAGCAACAGCGCAGCTCAAATCCCCTCCGAAGTCATCGTCAAACCAATCACAGACGTCTCGTGGCGTGGCAGTCAAGTCATTTCGCGAAAGCGCGCATCACCGATCGGCTCGCGACACACAAAAATCTGCGAGTTGTCCATTTCCTCCCCAAACCTCTGAAACTTGCCCTCCCTTGTTCCGTCGCAGATGTGTCCGATTCGCAAGTTGTCCGACGGCCAAAAGTGCCGGGTCGTTTTTGCCTGGCTGTGCTCATGCAACCCCAACCTCCTCCTACTCGACGAACCGACGAACCACCTCGACATCGAGACAATCGACTCGCTCGCTGACGCAATAAACGAGTTCAACGGCGGAATGATTCTCGTCTCTCACGACTTCCGTCTGATCAACCAGGTATCACGTGCTTGTTGCGTCAGCGCTGACGTTTGTAGTGACGTTGATAATGATGACAATGACGCGCATGCCTGCTGTTTAGTTGTAGTTTTAAACAAAAGCACACCCAAGCTTTGTTAAACGCCTGTGCAACGAATTGCTGGCATCTCTATTGCGCCTACAATCGAAGGGTGCCCGATTTTTTATTGTTGGAAACAATTAAAATATTTTGCGGGTCGTTCTGATGGACTGAGAGCGAAGCATCACTTTCAAACAGCAAGGTCGCGCTAGTTTCGCTAACACCGTCTGAGTAGGTCAAGAAATACTTAGCAAGCTTGGGTGATTTGCAGTAACACAATTTCTTGGAAGGCTTCATTATTCCACCACGGCGTGAGGGATATTGTACGCTGTTTATTGGTGGTCGTTGACTAAATATTGTTTAAAAATAACCGAAAAAGGTTCAGGCAATTTTTTCATAGTGCGTTTTTTCGTCGCAAGAAATACCCGAAAACGAAAAAAACGACAGGTGTTTTTAAGCTATTTCGGACAAATAAGTGAAATGTCTCAGCGAAAAGAACCCAGATTGTACTTGAAGTTGGGTAGAGATATGAATGCTGGAAAGCTACAGTAATCAGCAAGTGCCGAGCGTGTATAATATTGAATCACTTTCTAATCAAAGTGGGACGCCCATTGGTCGGAATCGTTACCGATCGGCTTGGTGCAAAGTTGTTTTGTGTTGTTTTTTAAATCTTTTCTACGTTTAAATAGTCATTTTTCTACTGAAACGTTTGACTTACCGACCGAATCGCGCACAGGTTGCCAAGGATATCTGGGTCTGTGAGAACCAGACCGTTACGCCCTGGGCCGGAGGCATTCAAGCGTACAAAGAATCGCTCAAGAAGAAAGTTATGAGCGAAGAGAAGAAAATTCTCAAGTCAGTATTATTGTTCGGAGCTTTGTTCTTTCGCAATGCAAGTTTTCTTTCAAAATTTTTCCGAAAAAAACTCGATCTCAACTTGCTTTGAGGTCAACCTTGTTTCGCGGCGATTAAGCCGTGTTTGAAAAAATTTTTTTGGAAACACGAATTGAAGCGTTTTATTGAAGCATTTACAAAGAATTTCATTCCACGCTTCTCCGACGCAAGAGCCCGCAGCTTGCTTTCAAAGAATGTATGGACGCTCCCTACCCCTTCCTAAACGTGAATCGAATTTAGTTCGTTTGCTTATAATTGATTTTAGTTTGTTTGTTTATTTATGTTTGATTTTAGTTTGTGTCTTCATGACTGTTTTTATAGTCTGTTGATGATTGATATTAGTCTGTTCATTTAATGAATACGGCTGAAACCTGTGTTGAAATCATTTGCAGGGGACGCAGTGCCGACCATGTCGAGTCGTGAGTAGCTGTTGTTGTTGTGGGTTTACGATCATTTTCTCTGCAGGTAGTAAATCGTTGCGTCAATTTTTGCCAATTTTCTGTGTAATTTTTCCTTGAAGCGAGCTTTTCATTAGTAGACAATAGCTCTTTTGTTCCATTCGGAAGATCATTACAACTTACCTGAACAAAAGCCTTTCGAAGCGACTGGAAACGCGCGCGCAAGTGATTTTTTACCGCGTTTTTCACCCTCGTCTATGGAGGGGTTGGTACGGATTTGGTTTGGGGTGGTCCCCGTGGTTGAGAAAGACGAAGTGTTACAAAACTTATATTTCTGCAAAAATATTTCCGCCAGGATTTCGGCACCTCCAACCATTTTCTACGGTTTTATAATCGCTTGTACAGCCAGTGCAAAGTGAAGCTTGCTGGTCTTTTGTTAAATCCCATTGGTAGCGTTTACGTCACGGCAGAGTTGCATCGTCAACGAAATTTCAGTAAACGATTACATCATTAAAAAAGCAAAATCAATTCGTGAAAAGTATTTGTTGGCAATAAAATAAATATTTGGGGTGTATCATGATTGTTAAATTTGAGTGTGCTTTTTTCTTGAACATTTTTGACAAGTTTTCGTTTTTAATAATAAGCAATAAGTAACAATTATGTTAAAGAGTTCTTGCGGAAATGAAAGCGAAGTGGGAACGACAGTGCGCAGTTTGATTTGCAGCTTGCTTCACATGAGGAGGTGTAAACGGCGTGAATGTAGGACCAGAAACGCCTCGTCGTTCCCCCTACCCCCTAAATACCGCGCAACTCGAATGTATTTTCTCAGAAACAAGAGCGCACCCCCCAGCAAGTCTGCTGTTGCGGCCACATCAGCTCCTCCCAAACCGAAGAGCAGCATCGTCGGCTTCGTCGTTCCGAAACCGAGCCAGGGTGTCGCGAAACGAGAGAAGGAAGAAAAAAGATCTTCTACTCCGGACCTGTGGGATTACAGCAATTGAGCTCGTTCGCCGCCTTGTCTCTCCGCACCCTTCCGTTTGTTGTTAGGCTAATTTTTTTGCTGACGTCTGTTTGTTTCGTCTTCCGCAGGGGGTCTAGTTTTCGTACTTGACTTCGCAGATCGCGTCAAGCTGCTCGGCTTCTGTGGCCGCTGCGCGCAGAAAAGTCGTAACAAAATTTGTTGGGCTTTCTTTTAAAAAATCCCGTCGCCGTGTGTGTTTGTGACGCTTCCTTTGCCAAGTCCTGTCGCGCCTTTTGCACGCAAAACTCGGGTCTGTGACCTGAATGGATTTTTCCGTTAAAAGACGTTTACGACGCGTGAGTGCGGTCCAGGAAAGCCGTTACTCGCAAATTTCCTGCTTCGAATTTGGGAAGCTGGTGCGACACAGTATTTCTTAAAAGGTTTGAGATCGTTTTTCTGATGTCGAAACATCCCCGAAACCGTGGTTGGCCGGGTATTGCTCGCTCGTTGCGTTGGGAACGGAAAAGGCAGTTAGGTTTGAGCGTCTCGACATTGTCAAGGTACAGCGCAGCCAAGATTTCGTTTCTTCTGCCTGCATGCGCAACAGCAAAAGCGTCAGAAAAACTTGCTCAGTGTTTCGACAGAAAAACTTGCTCAGTGTTTCGACATTATTTGCGCAGCGCAGCGGTTAAGAGGCGAACGTTTTACGCGCGGCTTAAAGCTCAGTTAACAACCGGAGCTTTGGTTTTCGCGAAAATCACTCCCGTGTTGCCGCCAAGCACAGATTCAGTAATCAACACTGCAATACACGTGCGCTCCACACCAGTGACGTAACAGACTGGAGCAGAGGGGCGAAAAACCGGGTCTGCGCTTGGCTCATATTTCGGTTTTTAGTAGTCCTGTGGTTTTCAGTAGGTTGTTAATTTTTGCATTCTTTAGAGTGTTTTCCCGGTGATTTCTGTTTTTTTTTTGTCAACCATATCCGGATTCACCATCATCACAGGTTTTTTTACGAAATGTTTGGCTAGTGGGCCCCTTTCAGCTAAGTTCCCTCCCCCAGGGTCATGGGCGTCGGAAGGGGGGGGCAAGGCCCCGCTTGAATTTATAAATTATCAACAAAAAAAGGTTGTTTTTTCAATGTCGAGGCGTAAAAACGAAATTTCACCACTTTTGCCCCCTCTCCCTGGAAAAAATCCTTCCGACGCCCAAGCCCAGGATCAAATCTCTTGTTACGCCACTGCACCGCGCGCAAGGTTTTGAGAAGCTTGCTCCGTGTCTGGCCGTTGATTTGCTTTTGCATGCTGCCTGTTTTGTCCATTGCCCGACCTATTTATGACAAATTCGATTCGGTGCGTTCTCACGCCTTGGCTTCGACATTTTCCCCAGCTGCGAAGAAAGTGCGAATGTTTGCTGTGTTTTTCAGTTGCTAGGCAATTTTTTTCAAAGCGTGCTCGTTTACCTTCGCCAACGTGGATAAGAGTGCGAAGTGTCCGCAAGTTTTAGGCTGTCAAGTGAGATTTCGGGCAATTGGCAAGATTCTGGAGTTTAACATCAACTTCAAGAAAAATGAAGAAAATCAATATTACGGAGATGCTTCTAGTGTCTTGGACAAATTTGGTCTGAGCCATGACATCTTTCCGGTGCAAACCGTTGTTATGACTGTATGGAAATTGGAAGGACGTGAAAATGAAAAATAACCTTATGCAGGTGGTTCAAATGAGTTTATTTGTGTTGATGCATGACTGTAGGCCGGCTCAGCGAAGTCACTAGGCCAGGGGTGGGCAATTAGCGGCCCGCAGAGGCGTTCAGGAAAAATCATCAAATCTGAAATTTCCTCCAACTTATCACAGAAAATATTAGGGCTGAAACTAAGTTCAACCAAGAATTGCTTCTATTTCTAATAGAGCAACGTTTCTCAACGTGGGCCGCGAAGATTTTTTGGGTACGCAACGATTTCATAGCAGCGGCATGTTTAACTTGTCGTTTTTGTCTAAGCACTAAGTTCAAATGCTAAATTTTGGTCATCGCAAGGAGTTTACCTCTCGAAGCAGCTTGTTTGTTGCGTATACTAATTTACTAGAGGTGCATTTATAACACCAAAGTTAGGGAAAATCAATTAGCACAATTATTTGCATAATATGATTGGCAATGTAAGCAAGCATCCGAAGTCGCAACCTGCAGGACAATGCCACCCGTGTTGACTGAAAACAGGTCGTTCTAAGTGACTCTGTTTTCAGTCTCGCTTCAGTAAAATTTCCTGCTTCATTTTACGCTTCTTTATGTAACTCAGAAAAACATCGTTTTTATTGAAACTGAGCAACTTTTCCTTTCGCAGAATTCTTTATTTCACCCGCCAAAATGTGATGTTGATAAGCCAATCTATCTAAGACTAGACTATAGCTTGTGGGACTTGTTCATTGAAAATCTCCCATTGAATATTGTGCAGTAGCATGAGACATACCAAGAAATTTTTGTCGCCAATGCCGATTGGCGTTGGGCCGTTCACTATGGATTAAACGACATGAGAGAAAGGATACAGATGACTTTGTCCTTGATTTCAGGTAGGACCTATCATCAGATTTGAGTAGAGGGCAAATATTAGCTACAGCTACAGGACCAGTAATGTTTTGCCAGCTTGCTGTTGAAAGTCATTCCTGTCCTTTTGTTAATGGATTTTTATTGTGGAGGGGGAATTGGCTTGGCTGAATAGGAATGTGCAGGAGCTAGCATGTTAAAAAGTCTTGATTTCAAGACAAACACGACGGTAGTTTGCAGGCCCATAACCAGGTGGGGCTTCGCACCCTCTGCAAACTTTTAAAATGTGTTGGTCATAGTTTAAAACAGGGGTGGGCAATTAACGGCCCGTAGGCCACATGTGGCCCGCGGAAGCATTCAGAAAAAATCTGCAATTTCCTCCGACTTATCACAGAAAGTGTTAGTGCTGAGGCTACCTTGAACCGAGACTTACTTCTATGTCTATCGGTTTGTTCTTATACTTGAGAAACGCGGGTCGCGAAGATTTTTAGGGCGCGCATAGATTTCATTGTAACGATATGTCCCTTGTGTTTGTCTTAACACTTAAACGTTCAAATCGTAAAATCTGGTCATCGCAATTTATTTGTTTGTTAGCAGACACGAAGTCCATAGTATGAACACACACACTCTGCAGAACGCAGTTTGATAAAAACAGACAATACAGAACGTAGTACAAGACATTGAAGCCGGCGACATCACAGGGTTACACACACTTTTTGCAACTGCATTGAAGACAGAACCATAGGGTTACAGACACATTCTTAACACTATTGTTAGCTGAAACGTAACACTTGTTACAGCAGTACTGCGGAGTAGGGCGCTAATTACTAACTTGGTCTAGTCTAGGTAAAATGCGCAAGCGTTGTGGCTTAGCACGCCATCGATCAAACGGACACTGCAAAGTTCGATCACTCAATCACAGAGTAAAATGCGATTATAGTGTTCAAAGAATAGTGACGAGTACAAACAATCTGACTGCATCAAAGCACGTAACCATA
>Ga0210059_1001583_pt1 | contig 34597 bp, 20 predicted proteins | sample Ectturendosymbi2_FD_188042 | JGI IMG/M metagenome (GOLD analysis project Ga0210059, IMG submission 188042) | Ecteinascidia turbinata endosymbiont from Florida, USA - Sample 2 (SPAdes) (version 2) | ecosystem: Host-associated > Tunicates > Ascidians > Unclassified | place: Key West, Florida... | reverse complement strand
AAACACAATGGCACAATAGTTGATCAGTGTAAACAAAGAGGGGCGCTGTGTCATATAGGATTGGCGAAAGACCGTGGCGGTCATCTAGTCAACCAACCCCGTTTATCATTTTTTGATAAATGTTGAGAAACAACAGTTGGACACCAAATAAGCATAATGAAAAGAAAAACAAAAAAAAACGAATGAACGCAGAACATGGTGAAGAAAATGTACAGGTGAAACCGCATGCCTATGTTACGTTTGTGTATCGCTGCCCTTACAGCTAAACAAGCATGATGACTGACTCATGGTCAGATGATCTGATGACCTCCGGGTCTTTTCATTGGCCGTGTGAAATAAACAAGAATTGTCTGTCTGTGTGCTGAAGCTCGAAAGGCCACGTTTGAATACAAGTACTGACTCTACATCAAAAGAATGGAAGCAATAGAAGAAGACTTTGGAGAATTATCTCTCCACATTCCTGGAACGTGAAGGTACAGAGCAGTCGACAGATAAGCTGAAAACGTCACCTAACCGCACTAGTTATGACGTTTACGCGCACATCGAAGACTGTGCTACGTACCACGTAGCGATAGACATTCTACAAAGGCTGTATGTCAAGACTCCGAACTCTAAATTCGCTCGTCTTCTTCTAGCCACGACCATCCAGCAGCCGGAAGAAAGTCTGGTTGATTTCCTGAAAAGGTTTCACTGCAACTTCCGCTCGATTAATGCCGAGGAATGTAGACAAAAGGTGAGGGATTCCTTTATCAACGGATAACCGTCGAGCGTGATTCGACAACGTACTTCTTGAGTTAAGAGCTATCCCTAGTTGATGCGTTTTACAAGGATGCTCGCTGGATTTCGCGCAACGGAATTCGTTGGCGTATGATTACAGACAAAGAAGGCAGATCCTGACCAGGGTTGCCAGGGTGGCCGTTCTGTGGCCAAATTCCACACATTTGGCTGCATTTCCGTTTGGTTGGCCGTCCGATTTTTGAGTTGGCCGTTTTCACGGTCGTTTGGGCGAAACTGTTTTCTGTTGGTCATTTTTGAAAATATGTTTATATTTTAAAGCTAAACTGTCAAAGACAGCACCTTTTTTCAAAGTCACGTCCCTTGTGTGTGCATTTCGCCTTGCGTATTGAAAGCGAGACAGTGTGAGTGTGCGATTTACTTGCCGCATTTTGCAGACCGTGCAGACCAAACCGTTGTACGCGTACGTATCCCTATTTATGGCTGTTATAGCTTGCAAGAGACCATAAGGTCAGAGGCGTAGCAAGGGGGAAGAGGGAGGCACAATTTCCAGGACTCCGAATCACTATGGGGGGGCGCCGAATTACTGCGGGGGGGCGCCGAAAAGTGTCAGCAATGGCACAACTACTTTCTTCAATGCGGTACTTTTGCTTCCGAAAGACCTCAAGTTTGAACACGGGGGCGCCAAACTTGCTTCTTGCCCCGGGCGCCATCTAACCTCATTCCGCCCCTGGTTGATATGGCTTGTAACCAAACATACTATTCATATTGTTGTCCTAATAATGCTCACTGTCTGTGTTGCTGGTCAGTGTTCAAAGTTTTTCTTATGTGGTCGCCATAGGTCTTCAACAAAGTCTGTGCTTAGTCAGTGGTGCTTACACTTGGCGGAATTAAGTTAACGTCTGGAAATCAAGTTTTTCTTTATATCCGAAAGATCTTGCAAACATGCCATGTCTGTTATTTTTAACTGTGAGATTATGTAGGGACACACAACTAGTTTCTATTTAGCCGTGAATCTTTTCTTGTTTCCTTTGCATTCAAGTGTTAGTCTATTTGGCATTATGTCATCTGTACACAATCCCTGTTTTTATGAAGTGGCCATTCGTTCAGAAGTATGTATCTTGTTAATGCAGTCAATGTCTAAGTAACTTCACTCCACAGGTGAAAAAAGTAAGGAATCAATCGCAAATTTTTATTAGGAAATCGGTTTCACGTAACACTACACACTGTCAGTCAGTCCTTGCATCTTATTCAAAACATTCTATTTGAATGTATATAGCGGTTCAAAATGAAAATGAACTTGTATTTGAATGTATTTGGACATGTTACAGTAAACTGCAAGATCTGCTTTTGTCGTGTTCACAATTTGAGTGATGATACTAAAGCAAATGGTGGTTTTTCAGGTACTTTAATTTTGGTGTTTTTGAAAAAGTAAAAAACGTTGGCAATCTTTCTGTCACAAGTGACCAATTCTGAAAATAATCAGACCCGTAACCAACTTGGGACACCCGGCGGGGCAAAGAGATTTCCAAGAGGGGCCCAAAATTTTTGAACTATGTCGAATATTTTTAAACTGTGTCCAACACATTTTTCCAGGGGGGCCAAAAATGTTTCTAGGGGGGGCTTCGCTCCCCCTGCGCACCCCCTGGTTACGGGCCTGAAAACAATTGCTTTTTGTGGAGGCACTGTGAGTACACCGGATGTATTTTTATATGAATTTGAGTTGTGAGGAGACAAATTGGTTAACAAATTTAGCTTTTTTAGCTTTGTCAAGTAAAGTGTTTGGCTGTTTTTGGCAGTTTTTACTTGAGTGTTTGGATTTTTTTAGCAATTCCGTTGGTCGTTTTTGGCTTTTTTTGCTGAAGTTTTCGCCTTTTTTGTATAAACAAACCTGGCATCCCTTGTCCTGGCCGCTTCTTGTATTACTGTAAGCAAGAAGGAAGTTCGTCGGTGTCGGAGTAGATTCAAACTATCCCAGCGATTTCCGAAGGCAGTAACCGGACCGCGAAACGAAGGTCTTGTTTTCTCTGTGGTAACGCGAGAAGCCAGGATGTTAGAGACGCCCAGGGGGAGGATGACTCGAAGACCTTGCGGTCATTCTCCTCCCCCTGATATCTGATTTTTTCAGATGTTAAATAAAATTATCTGTCTGTCTGTCTGTCTGCCCAGATCGCAAAGCGGTCTACTTCAGAAGTCGAAAAGTAGGACATTTCGCGAAAGTGTGCAAAAAAGCACGTTTCCATTGTGGGCGACACTCTTATGACGTCAGCATGCATTCCGAATTCGTGTGCGATTCGAGCAGCCCCTGCTTGTCTGTCGTATGTCACCGTGAATGGCATCGTCAGAGGTCACGAACTGTCGGCAATAATAGATTCTGGAAGTGTTCGAATTTATATAAACAAGAAAACTGCTCGCCAACTCAGAGTTGCTGTCAAACCATCATGTACCGATATATCAATGGCAACATCTAACTTCAAGGCATAAGTTACAGAAAACTGTTCTTGAAAAACGTGTCCCACTAAAAAGCATGCGCTACTGAACGTTTTTGCCGAGATCATTCGTTTTCTCTCAAACTTGGCATCGATCTGGTATCGATAGGAGGCTCTATCCTTAACTTGGAGCTAAGCGTCCTGAGAAACTTGTGCAGTCATGAGCGTCCGCAAGAGAGGGGAAGGGCAAAATGGGCATTTGCCACCCCTACAAATTGTGACTAAGGCCACAAAAGTTTCTGGAAAACCTGAAGTCAGCAGCTTAATTCAAATTAATTAATTTAATTCTTGCAATGATTGCCGGTATGACACTCACACTGCACAAGAGCCAGGTTCACTGTTCTGGTGTCATGCACTGGTGAGCGTGCAATTCACTCGTGTTCGCTCCTTTGCCTGCAGTGCAGTGTTGCCAGATGCTGGTTAAAAAACAGCCCAATGTTCTCCTAAAACAAGCACAAAACCAGCCCAATTACTCCAAACTAGCCAAATTACAGCTCAAAATTTGCGATAAAACTAGCAGTTTGCAGTGAAAGTAACCACAAATAACTTACTGCAGTTGCAATCTTTGTGCAACACACTACTGATCTTTCTTGCAAAGCAACCTCAAAGATACAAAATAACAACAGCTAGTAGCATCGTAACGACAATCAAATTGTCATATCACCACACATTGCAGTCGAAATAAAATGCTGACAGCAAACCCACATGCATATTGTAGTATATCAAGCATGTGCTTTAGGGAATAAAGAGAAAGTTTCCTGTTTTCTTTATCTTTTGCAATTTGAAAATACAACTTCGATTCGTCAAACTAAAGTAGAATATGTTTGATCTGATATACTGCATGGTAATTCTTTTAGTAATTCTTTAGGGTGATGTAGGCTTGCATCATTTATACTAGAAAGTCCAGCAATATGCGCAGCGATTTGTAGGATAAATCTGCAAATTTAACACTATCACATAGGCTATTGCGACCCTAGTATAGGCTAGCCAGCATGAAACAGACTGTGCCTAGATGGAAATGGAGCTGCATTTGTTAATGCGTTTAGCAGTTGTAAAATAATTCTTTAAAATTTAAGTTATTGTAATGTGCTCTTCTTTCACATCAGCAGTATTCAAAATAAGTTTTTTTTTATCTGTAAGTGTTTTGTGCATCCAACCATTCAACTTGACATCCTTTTCTCATTTTCGCAATGGGCGTATCGCTTGTTTAGTGGCCCATTTACCCGAAAAAGCTTCATCTGGTTCTTAACTGGCGGGTGCTTCCCCCACGGGGGCGTCAATAAATTTCCAGGGGGGAACAAGCCCTTTGATCAATAAATATACCAATACATACATTAGCTTTACAGCATGTTTAAAGTCAGGAGCTTGAATTGAAACAAAGGACAATTACTCAAGGGAGACGTGGTAGAAAAAAGGATAAGAACCACTGCTTACATCAAATCCTTTATCACACCCCGATACTTGTACACTGCTGTTCAACTAAGTTAGCAGTGGGGCGTACTCCCGTCTACAGCAAAAGCATTAGTAATGCCGTCACTCTCTCCGCACAAACGAACATAGCGAGTTGTGCTGTGGCTATTTTTTCCTGTGGTAATTGTCTATTGTGACTACGTCTTGCATGCGTATAAGCTTTACTCGTAGTATCGATTACCAACCACAGGACTGTACGATGCAGGAGCGAATGTAGAGGGGGGCGATTGGGGCGATAACCACCCCTGAAACCAAAAAAGTAACTTTATTCACCATGATTTTGTACAATTCGGAAAACAACATTCGCGATGTAAGGCTATTTGTCGGCCATTGTTTAAATTGTCTTGCCACAACAGTTTTGTAAAGTATACTTCATCTCTCTTACAGCAGCGAAGCTGTTATGAGACTTGACTGCCAAACATTACTGAAATCGCCCCCCTAAACTTCCTGGCTGGATCCGCCCCTGCCCCTGGTATGATGTGACACGTGACCATAGCAAACCACCTCCTTGTCCAGTCAGAATGCGATCAACAACTGTTGCCCATGCGATCACACACAAACGATCACGTGATCTCGAGGCTTGGTAGATTGGTTCTTACATCAAGAGAACAGAAACGAACTAAAAACCGGCGTCACATTGCTTCAAGTCAAAACACTTCTCATTACTTCAGCAAAACCGACAAAAAACTATACTCTATGATAGAAAAAATTGTTTAGCAAAAACAGCCCAAAAAAACGCATAAACTTTGATAAATCTAGCCCAAAAAACCGCAACCCGCAAAAGCAAAAAATTTCCCGCAACGCAACGAAGAAACCAGCCCAATTGTGCGGGAAAACCGTTAACTGGCAACACTGCTGCAGTGGCAGGTTAGGAAACTTTGTTCGACTGTTGGCCTTTATTGCGTAACAATAACATGGCAAAAATCCTCAAAGCTTGACCTCAAGTTGCGATAGTAGGAGTTTTGCCGCATGTGACCGTTGAACGCAGACAATACATCTTGCCAGGTTATTCAGCGAGACAGTGACTGCTGATAACAGCAAGCCAGGCAATTTTATACTTGTTGAAAAGAAGCATGAGTGAATCTGCAGCAATGATTCAAAAGTTAGAAAAATGCATTGTTAGTGTGAGACTGAACGCTTGTGTGGCAGGGTTGCCAGATGCTTGACAGAAAATATGGCGAATATTTGTCTAATTGATGGCAAATAAATTTTTGAAAATGGCAATATATTTGGCAATTTTGATTGCATAATTTTTTGCAATTCAAATTTTTTCCATGCTTCTAAATTTTTTAAGTTTGACAATTAAGAAAAGGTCTGTTTTATGGAAATCAAAATGCGTGCTCAGTGGGCGAAACATACCCTCTGTTTAGTTTGGATCAGTGTTCTTGAAGTGGGCCGAAAGACCACTTGGGGGCGATTTTTAGGGACAATGGGGTGAAAAACCAAAGGGGATAATGGGAGGGGAAAACAACACAAAGGGGTGAAAATGCTCAACCACTAACCAATAATTGAGTTATCTTCAGCAGCTTTAAAGCAATTTGTACATTAAGTTTTTACTCTGGATCATCTATGTGCCCGGCTACAGTGTGGATTACATTCACAAGAATTCTGAACGTACAGTAATATCAGCCTCATAATACAGTTGCTTAGTTCAGCTATTTAGTGGCTTGGTTCAGCTATTTAATTCTTTATTTAAATAAAATTATTCAAATTTACTACCATGTGTATGCTTTATCAGGCTTGGAGGGCGAAAACGACGCGTCGGTAATAATTAATGAAAAGGGGGGTTGGAATTAAAAATTCCAGAAACACTGGTTTAGATCATAGACCCTCATTCTTGGCTGCAAAATTATTCTTTATGATTCATAGTTAAAAAATTAAAGTAATATTTCAGGTCTAGTTGAAAACCAGAAGCAATATATTTCGGTTTTGATCTTTGTTTACAGAATCACAATCAATAGTAGGTTACTGTAAATCAATGCACACAAACCCAAGCACAGCGAGACCTGAAACACAGTAACAACAGTGAGCAGGTCAGTTTTTAAATACATTCACAGTTATGATTGGTTGTTAATCAAATGAAAAACTGAAACACTACAGTAATTACCGCAATTATTCAAGCAGTAAAACATATTCAGACATATTAGGCCTATCTGAGCTGTGCTTTCTAAAGTTTTGGTATTAATTTGATAAATTTTGTTGATATTAAAAGTCACAATTTGTCTTTCAAAAATAGCAGATTTTTGGCATTAAAAAATATTGCCAAAAAAATGGCAAATATTTCGGAAAACAGTTATTTTCGGCAATATTTGCCAAATTTGGCACCATATGGCAACCCTGTTGTGCGGTTGATCTTGATGTATGCGTGATAAGCCTTCGCCGTGAAAAAAACAGTAGAACGCACAGTTTTATTGAAATAATGATTGATCGCTTCGGACAAGATTCCAGATGTTTGCAGCGCTTGTTTGTAAGTGACGCTGACAATCGTCCATGCGGGGGTGCACAACTGCGTGTGTGACAAAAATTTATGTTGCCGTGCTCATGTACCGTAGTTTAATATTTAAGTTATGGCTGCGGTGTAATAAAAACTCTTTGTCTACTGCAGGGGACCAAACTCAATTTTCTTTGAGGGCCAAATGAGGACCAATAAAGTAACCCGAGGGCTGCGTTCCGTGTCGTGGCCAGCCTAAAATTGTGGGGGTCCAAAATGTTTGTCTTCTGGCGAGCAACAGCATTTTTGTTAGGGACTCCGATTTTCAAAGCGCAGCGTAATTACTGTAGAAATGCTAAATATTTAGGGGGAATGACTCCCTGGCCCCCCACCTGGCTACGCCTATGGCTTCATTGTTACGCTGACACAACAATGGCTGTACCTGAACCTTGCTTGAAGAAGCTTATTTCCTGCGAAAAATATCGAGAGTTGTAGGCAAATCATCTCCAGTCGTCTCTACCGCACATTCGTTTGAGAAGAACTTGTTCACGTGCTGGCCTGGCCGAGCACTTTCAAACACCAGTGAATAAACTAAATAACTTAAATTTTGGTTATATGAATATTCCCAAACGCATCGCGGGCCGTACAAGATGCCTTCGCGGGCCACATGCGGCCCGCGTGTTTGAGACTCTTGGTCTACTGTTTGAGCAGGCTTAGTAGAAAGACATTCAAACAGACGTGTGGAAGCACTCTGTGGCTGCCGCAATTCATAAAAATAAACGTATTGCTGCCGGCAATAGTGAAAAGGGTGTGCACTGCACTCTGGTGTAAATTATTCTAATACACCTGGCGATTACTGCCAAGTGCCAACGAAGCGTATTTTTTTGACTGTTGCCGTATCATGGGTAATTTTCGTTGTGGTGTAGAAGGGGTAAAGCGCTTTATGAACGTCCGTTTGCATTGCATCGTCAGCAACCAGAAAAGGATAAGCAATATGTCTTCGTTGCCCCCGCCTGGAAAATTTTCTGCGGACGCCCATGTGTGCAGTGACCTGCTGCTTGGTAGAGATTGCAAGGTCGACATCAAAAAGTTGTATTTGAATTTAATGGTTCCAAACCAGAATTTGCAATTTCAACTTTTGTAGAGTCATGTGCTATTATTGTGGCGAACCCAAAGGCATCTGCTTTGTTCATCAACCTATGGTCGGACGGTTGACCCATAGCAACAAAATCTCGACGCTTCAATGACGTCGACCAAGTGTTCATTAAAACTGAAATAGCACGATTGCTTTATGACTGGGTGAACCATCCTAGTGTGTTTCCTTGGCGAGTTCAGGTGCTGTTAGTGACTTTGTACTGAAAATGATAGGAAACTTCTTTGCCTTGATTACTCGCCGACAGTTAATCCGTTCACGCAGGGGCGCACCGAGCGGGGCAGGGGGGCACCGAGCGGGGCAGGGGGGCACAATTCCTCGAGCGCCGAAGCACTGAGGGGGAGTCGAAAAGTCCACACGATGTCGCAAGTGCTTCCTTCAAAACAGTACATTTGCTCAGGAAGAACCTTAGGTTAGAACATGGGATCGCCAAACTTGTTTCTTGACCCAGGCGCCATCTACGCCCCTGCGCATACCTGCTGCCAGAGATTAATAAACTGGGAAGCAGGTTAGCGTTATACAACGTAATTTCTACGTTCGATTTGAAGACCGCTTACCACCAGTTCTTATTCAGGAACCTGACAAACCATACATCGCGTTTGGGGCGCGCGAATTTTATGGGAATTCCATCGTATCCCTCTCTGGTGTAGCGAATGGAGTGCCGCACTTTCAACGACAAATAGATGGAATGGTTGGATAAGAATCGCTAAGAGACACTTTTCCGAACTCAGATAACGTGACAATCGGGATTGCGGCCACAACGTGCATGACGAAAGCCTAAAGCGCTTTCTTGTTGCAATCCGCACCTAACCTAAATGATGACAAAACAGTGTCTTCTGTCAGAGAAATCGGTATTCTTGGTTACTGCGTGGGGCGAGGGCGGATGAAGCCGGATCCCGAAAGACTCCGCCCACTACAGAGACTTCCTACTCGAAGAAACGCTCGGCCCTTAAAAAAAGGACGCTGGGTCTATTTACATGTTATGCCTGATGTGCAGCAAATTTCCACATCAAAATTAAACTGTTAACCTTGCTTTCTACATTCCGTTGGAGCATGCCTAAGCGACTTCCTTGCGCTTGAAAAAGACATAGCTGATGCTGGCCTTGCCTCTATCGATGAAAACGTACCGTTAGTTGTTGAACGTAGCGTTTCAGAAATAGCGATTCCACTAATTTCAACCAAGCTGGTCACCATGGATCGTTAACATCCCGAACGTCCCAAGGAAGCCTTTACCCAGTAGTTGAAAAATAAGCCACTGCCACTATCGAGGCACTTCGGAAGTGGCCTCATTTCCTTGCCCGGCAGCATTTCACTTTGGTTACTGATCAGCGGTCAGTGGTTTTTATGTTTCATAACCGCAAGCGCACCACAGTGAAAAATAACAAAATACAATGCGGGAGCTTAGAACTGACTTCTTTCGCGTATAGTGCCTTACCATTCCATTCGGGAAAGGGAACGAGAATGTTGGGTTGCACCTTGCGACCCCCAGAGGGGCCGTGACCCGTTTTTGGTGGGGTCACGAGTGGATACGTTTTGTACACAGCGGTATTACATTTTGCTTTATGCGAGTTTTAGAAGGTGGTCGTTGTGTTATAATGGGTTGCTATGATGGGTCGCGATACACCAAGGTTGAAAACCACTGGTGAAAGTATATAAATTGCACGATAACCTTTGTCACCCTGTCGTAAGAAGGTTGTCGCATTACGTGCGTCCGAAGAACTTACTGTTTTCAGTACAAGATGTCAAAAAAGTGTTCTTCGTGTCGAGTGTGCACGTAGTTAAAAGCCGAGATTTTATGCTCAATTACTGGGAGCTCCATTGAAGCGACGCAGTCGTTTGAGAGCATCTCTATTGAATGCAAGGGCCCATTGCTCTTCGCAACACGCACTGAGTACCTTGTTATAGTTAATGAATATTCTAGCTCTCCGTTTTGCTACCCTTGTCCGAATATGCATACGCAAGCTGTAACCAAGAGCTTGGACAACTTGCTTTCTTTGTGCGGTGTGCCCGGGATTATTTATTCTGACCGGGGAAGTGGTTTCGTTGCTCGCGAATTTGAAACGTACATTATGAAGAGAGGAATTGCTTCAACGCATTCCTCCGTTTGTCATCTAACTGGTAACGCGCAAGTTGGACAGCTTAACGGGGTTATTTTGACACGCTGTAAGACTATTGCCGAAGTCTGAAAAATTACCTGCGCATTGTTGGGAGATGGGTGTTTTGAGTGCAATCCTGCTCAAGAACACGTGACCTAATCGGCCAAAAGCAGTTTCAATTTAAATTTAGAAATACGTAAAATTAACGTTTAAAGGTGAAATCTACAATTTTATGCGCTCGTTCGAGCAGTCCTATCGACGTCTACATATGTTATGGTTTCTTGTTTTCTTGCTAGTAAGAGGGAGGAGGGGTTAATTGGCCAATTCGGTCTTGCGTACTTGATGTGTAACAAAAGGATATGCCCATCTTGTCTTTAGGCAACTGTTGTGTAATAAAAGGAATATGTGCCCATCTTGGCCATTGTCATCTGCCCAGCAACAAAAAGATATATGCCGAATTTGGGCATGGCTATGTACGTGACGTGTGACAATTGCGCTTGTGGTAGCACAAGTGTTGCTCAACATTTCAATTGCTTGTGAGCTAAATCATATAGCAATTTGGGCCTTAATAAATTAAGGACCTTTTGTGGCTGAAAAACTCAGAAATATTCCTAAACAAGATATTTTCATATCTTAACCTAATTTACTTCTTTTGCATGTAGAACCGCAGAATACGATTTTGATCTTCAACCGATCGCCAATGAGGGCTTTGGCGAAATTTCTTCATTTCTCCTATCTTTTTGGTGTCTTTAGTGTGGGTGCTTCAGCAAATTATTTTAAGGAAATTATTTTTGTTTTTTACAAAACAATTTTTCTTTCAAATCGAAAGTTTTTTCTCGGGTTAGATGAGCTTGCGAATAATTGCTGAGTTGTTGTAATACGCGGCTGTGCTCTTGAGTTGTTGTAAAAAGAAACTTCGGAAAATTTTTTTGCCAATTTGTCCAATGGTTCCAGCGGTGTTAATGTTTCCTGCGGACCTGAAGAGCGTTTTAAGATCGTTTCCATCTACAGCAACTAATGCAACACCTCATGAAGTGATCTTCGCTTTCAACAGAAATTCGCCGAATGTTCTGTCCTTGCCCGTGTGTTTAATTGAAAATGAAACCGTAGTGTTGCTTAATAGTCTGCGTAACAGTGAACACGACAAGTTCGTGCGAGAAGTGCAGGTCAAGGAGGTATATTTGACTTTTGCTCGCGTAGAGTTTCCTGTTTGCAGAGAATCTCATGTGTCTTGGCTTCGCTGCGTCTTCAAATGGTATTCGCTGCGTCTTCAAGAATTCGCTGCGTCTTCAAATGGTAGTATAGGTTCTAACGTTCCTGAGCAAATTAGACCGTCGGAAAACGGAGGGGCACTTTTGGGAAGTGATTCCGTGAATAACGCGCCTAAGAGGTCTATCAGGCAGGGTGGACTACCGGCCGATATTAGGCCGTCGATCCTGACGACTTAGGCAAATTATTGCAATGTAGGCGAACACTTACGTTCCTTGGGCTTTAATACAAAATTCATGTTGTCCTTGTGATAGAGCAATGAGGAAAAGTGCATTTGGGTTTCTTTGCCGCACAACAAACTGTTTTCACTTGTCTGAGATTGTTAGTGTCATATTTCATTGAGACATGAAACAATACGTTAAGACATTTGACTTGTTCAGCTTCTTAAAACCCACGCCATTCAGGAAGAAAACTGGGGGAAAACTTCACCGATTGTCTTTTTACAATTGAAGACAATTTCACGTTCAGCAGCGTCGCCACAACAAATATTCAGAAGGCGTCGAGGACCATCGATGCTAGGACTAAGCACACATATACATCAGCAAAAATCAGGTGGTTTACAACCAAGTTCCCCACAATGCATCTCTCTCTGGCCGACCTCAACAACTGAGAGTTCATCAAGATACTTAGCGCATAGATATGCACTCAGAACTCAGAACTCCACCTTGACTCACCCCATCCGTTACAGTGAAGGGGTCTGAAAGACGAGTGGCCCACTTCACGTGCATGGTCTGGTTCCCACAACTCAACAGTCTTACTTTGCATCTAGGTACAATGCGCTTCATTTAGTAAATAGTAGATTGTGGGTGGTCTGTCCAATACCTGAGATGTATCTAAAACAGCTGCAAAGCCTGGAGGTGCTTTTGTTTACATATTACGAAACAGCCCGCTTGAGTAAAATTCACACAGATCAGTGCCATATTTTGGCTTAAAACCAAACTGATTGTCAGTGGAAGCATCAAATAGTAAAATGCAGGAATGAATTGTAATGCTTAAATAGTTTGTAAATAATTGTTACAAGAGAAACAGCGTTTTTATTACCAGCGTCGCTTACGACACTGTTAGCTACAAAGCAGTTTTCATGCAATTATTGAGGAATTTGTCCATGCATTAAAATCCATGTGAAACAAATGAGAGAGAACTGATAAAACACACACTGGAATCAGCATAGTTATGCTTATTCAAGATTTCATCTTTACCAGTATCCCGGTTCAGGGGGAGTTTGGGGATCAGGGCTGCAGCAAGCTTATCAGTGCTGAATACAGGAATATTCATATCATTAAACTTTTCGTGGTTGTTTAGTTTGTGCTTTATATAATATAGGTGTCATAATTGACAAACATGTCGTAACAGATTTATTAATATTGTAAAACATGTACTTAAAAGCATGCACTACTGAATGTGTTTGCCGAGATCATTCGTTTTCTCTCAAACGTGGCTTTCGTTGACCATAGCGCATCAAGAAACCGACTGGGCACAAAACAAAACTGACAAAGAATCCACGGATTGTGTAGTTGCAAAAACACTGGCCCTTCATTCTTTTAAACATAGGAAGACAAATCGTATCTGAAAACATAAGTTAAGGGTGACATGGTGAACAAGGTCTTAGGTTTGGCGAAAGCAGGGGCTTCATAAAATTATTGTCAGTTTCGGAGGGAAAATGTAGACTTCACAATGGGGAATTATAAAATCGTCATGTGCGTTATGGACCGATCTTATAACAATCACAGATTCTGAAACGCTTTCTTTGTTTGCAACAATTCAAAATTGAGTATTTGTTAATAAATACAGAGTAAAGAGCAAATGGTTTTAAAAAATTGACCTTCTTGTGTACTAATTTTCAAATTCGTGGACATCCTATTGATCATTTCTATAATTCTTTTTTTCAATTTTTCAAATGAATATCGTCAGTGAAAACTTGGCCTTTATGTAAGACCCATGTTTTTTGTATGTATTATTTACTAACCGCTGACAATTAGCGGAAGGCCAAAGCGTGAATAGTGCTTGCCGAGCGATTACGTTGAGGCTCCTTCTCACGGAGTGCTACGGTAATCCCACCAATGGTCGTAAATCGATCGCACACCCGTCGAGTCAGAGACGGACACGGCACCACTTTAGGCTTTCGTACCCCAGGACTGCGAGGTGTTGGGTCTCTCAATCGAACAAGTGGAGCTAAACACTGATCCTAGAAGGACAAAAACCTCTCATCACAGCCGCTCTGACTGGATTTGATACCTAGGTCGAAGTACAGCAATCATCAAACGCAAAGCATTGAGTCCAGCAATGAACAAGACATAAAACACAATAAATCTGATAGAATTTGGTTTGCTTTTAGTAGCATGCATAGTGACCACGGGCATACGCAGGCCCGTAACCAGGGGGGCGCAAGGGGGGTAGCAAACCTTCCCTGCAAAATTGTTCGCCCCCCTGGAAAAATGTGTTGGACATAGTTTAAAATTACTGGGCATAGTTCAAAATTTTGGCCCCTCTCAGAAACCGCTTCGCCCCCCAAAGTGTCCCAAGCTGGTTACGGTGCTGGGTATACGTTTGGAGAAGCAATAAAACGTCGATGCACTACTTCAGTCCAGCGGGATTGGTATTCGACGCTGTTTATCCACACTGCAAATTTGTCTGGCATTTTTTTACTTAATCTTACGGCATGGGAGAAAACACAGAATTCAGGGAAGACACTGAAGAGCGCGTTCTGCTTCCCATTATCTTCCAACAGTTCATGTCATTCAGTCTCTGCATATGTTGCACCTATTTTCCGGCATACTGGAAAAGCAACGTTTTTCTGCGTGGAGCTACAAAGGTTTAAAGAAAACTCAAGCATTGCTGCCAGCGCTACACATGTAGCGTTTCTGTGAATGACCAGCATCGTTGCATTAGGCTCATTTGCACTGAACAAAACATGATCTGATTTTTTTTGCATTTATCTCAATGCTGAATTTTAGTTCAATGTCATTGTAAATATGCCAATTACCAACTCAAAGATACTCATTAAATATGTGGAAGGGTTGTGATCCACATTCTATTAAAGGTAGTTATCTCTTCAAGATACTGTAAAAATTAACCTCAAATTAAAAGTCAGAACCAAGGAGTCAATTGTTCCTTGTGAAAATATTCTGATTGCAAACAAAGGGAAGTTTGCGATTTAAAACTCAAATGATTACTCAACAACAGCCTATTGTTGCTATGCAAAAGTTTCCAATAATAGAATAAATTTGGATAATTTGAAGAATGCTCTCATTTACGTAATTGACACGAGAAACGCTTAGTTTTGTATGGACCATGCGTAATTTAGATTTTTCGTTATGAACAAGGTCAGTACTTTTTTCTATTTAAAAGGTTATGCCTGTACCCAGCATTGTGAAACATCTATCTCAGGCAGGGTCCTGCCATTCACATGCACAGCGAATTGGCACTGCAAACATTTACCATCTTCTTGTCGTTGCAAGACTGAAATGTTATACGGCACGCTAGCTCAAATGAACCTCTCAAAAAGCAGTGCAATCCGTTTTTATCACCTGTTCGGCTGAAGCAGATGCATGTCGGACAAACATCGTTAGGCAATTAAATCTCCCCGTACCTGCCTGAATATTGTGCACGGCTTTACGGCAGCCCGGTCGTTACGTTGTTTAAGGTTTGCCGACGTGACCTGCAAGGCACCGAACGATCTCTTAATCTTGTTTGTTGAGGCTGCAACGACATGCCAGACCCCGTCGAGGGCGATGCAAATATTGCCCTTGCGAGCATTCGCAGCTGATAAAAGCAGCTAGCTGCTTGCGCAACGACGCAAAAACTTCAAGAACTGTTTGCCGTTGCAACGCCGTAAATGGCCTGGCGACAGAAGTCTGATGACTTCTGTTGATGATAAGCTGTGTAGTCGGTGACATGAGGAACAAAAACTCAAAAAACGACGCTGGTTCTATTCGTATCAAACATGTCGTGTTTAATAATTTTTTGGCAAACAGATTTTCTCCCTGGAGGAAGCGCTTGAGTAAATACTAGTTGGAAAAGATTGCAAGGAAGTAATTGTTGAACACACTCCTTAGACTTTTGCAACTTAAAATTCTGCAGCTAAAGTTCATACATTACCTTAAAGACACGAAGTGTTCGTGTAATGCCCCTGACCCTGATAACTCGTACCTGCCAGACTTAAACCATCATAGAAGTGTGGTTAGAAAAACGTCCAAGCATTGGTAAAAGCGTTTTCTTTAACTTGTTTTTTTCGAGTTAGTACCAGCATCGATTTCAAACCGCAGCCCAGAATGTGCCGCTGCCTGCGTCACTATCATCTTGATCCAAACGTCAAAGTTTTCTAATCAATCTGCGAAAGATTTTGGTACAACAGCAGACATACGTGCCTGTTAACGTCACCAGCGCCTGTAAGCAACTTTTTTTTCATCAAAATGCTGAGTCATAACAAGGCGGGCAAGATCGGAGTCGCCACCTTTACCCAGTACAGTGTTTATTCAAAATGAATAAGCATATTTTATTGGACAAGCATTAGCTGAAAACCAATTTACTCTGCAAAAACATATACGAATGTTTTACCCACTTATCCGGCGTATAGGAAGTAAGAAACTGGTGGAGCGATGATTTTCACTCAAGGAAAATGTTTTGTTCTTCCTTAAAAGCAACAGGTAATTGGTATAAGGTGAGAACGTTTGCTGAATTGCATACTGCTTATGTAAGATCCCTTTCAGCTGATCATACATTCCCGGCCACGGCTTCAAAGGACCCTGCTGGTCTTACCTGATCATGGCAAAAACGTATTTTAACCTGTATCACCACAGCGAAAACTGCAGAGAGACAATAATACAGTACGATAGCTTATACAACTGTTGCTTCTGAACTGAGTACTTTTAACCAAAATCGTAAACGTAATTTTTGATTCCAGATCCGAACTTTTTGTGTAGGGTCCTCAAACAGCAACAATACAGCAAATTGCAAATATTCTTGCAGAAATGCACCGATTGCCTTTGAACACGTATTGCGGAAGACGTTTATAAGTTGGGGTCTATGCCGGCCTCGGTTGATATTTTTACAAAACAAGTTGAGGTGTTTTGGAAGTTGGTTACTGGTTGCTTTTCATTCAAATGTTTTGAAAAAAGACCTAAAATCTAAAGGCATCTTCAGGGCTTTGCTGTTTTGCTGCACATTTGTGGGACATAGTATCGCATGTATTTACATACAATCTCAAGACAGAACCTCACCATGCTTTAGTTTTCGTAGAAGACAAATATGCTCATTGTGAGAGCGAAACGTTATCGTACTTTCACCGTAAAACGTACCAGAAAATTTCTGAAAATAGCAACAAACCTTTCGGTGCAAGAAAAATTTTTCACAAATTTTTCTGCAAGAAAACATTTTTCACAAATTTTTCTGCAAGAAAACATTTTTCGCAAATTTTTCTGCAAGAAAACATTTTTCACAAATTTTCCTGACCAAAATCCACCACAAAACCTTACATCAAACAACGAAAAGTAAGAAATACATAATTTTATTTAAACAATATAATGTTGTTACCAATCATTTCAGAATGAGTGGGTGTTCTTTTTATATCAGCATTTCGTCGGATGAGGCAAAGTAAGGTATGATTTTTTTTAATCAACAGCGCCATCCTGCAGAGTTCAGGAAGCCGATAAATTACACATCGGTTTGTTCATGAATGCTACTTCTCGGATGCTTTAATTATCACCCAGTCTCAAACAAATTACATGCACAAGGTGCACATTAATAGCTTACGGAACCAACGAATGCATTATTTGGTTGTGGTCTACTGCATTCTAATTTAAAGAACGGTTATTAATATCTGCCTGATTTGTAAACATGCCGACTCAACTTGTCACCCGGGTGTATCGTACACCCCAGGGTGTACCAGAATTTTTCAGGGGTGTACCAGCTTGATGGGATGTATCAGATGTGTGCTCTTCAAGAACAGTCACACTGTCCCACATATGTCCTTTGCTCCAGCGCAGTGTGTTAACTTTTCCCAGATTTCAAAACCGTATCTATCGGGTGGTGTGCATTGTCTGCCTTTTCCCGCCTGTTTGTTTATAATGTTGGTCAGATGGCCATAACCAGGCCCCCGACAAGGGGGGGGGGGGCAATGCCCCGGGGCGGCACTGTGGTCTTTCACGAATGAACCTGAAGTTAGGTTTAGGTTTTAGATTTTGGTTAAGGTTGGACCTACCATACGTCCCGGTTTGGCCGGACTGTCCCGGTTTAAACGTCTGTCGTTACCGGGAGGGGGGCGGCACTTTTCGACTGGGAGGGGGACGGCACTTCCCCATGTCGGGGCCCTGGCCATGACGTATTCTTTTTTGTTTAAACGCAACATTCGGGAGTATGCAGGCAAGAAACATTTGGGAAGCATTAGTCTAGCTTGAATTTTTTGTAAGCTAATGTACCAACCACGCTTTTCGCTGCAATGATTATTTTTTGTAGTAAGACACGTAAAAATATTTTCCACATTACTTTCCAAGCAGTTAGCTGGAGCTAAGCGATAACTTATACCAAGAGGAAGTGAGTGATCTCTATGTTAATTTTAACTTTGCACTTTTTCGGTTCAGATTTTAGACTGTTATCATCTTATACTTTTGAAAGGTATTGCAGTACGTTGTTGATCCTCAAAGAAAATTGACATGCACAAATTTTTAAGGAAAAACTTAGCAGCGAAAGGTAGTTGTAAAAAACAGCATAGTAAATATCAAACGAAATACTTCCGTGAATCAAGTGAGTATGCAGCTATTCTTTGCCCTGGCACCAAAATTATGGCTCATGTATACATATTTATCGTGGAACATTTTCAACACAAAGGGCTTTGGGCAATTTTGAATGACAACAAATGTCTTTTTATCTTTAACCGTTGCCACACTTAGGATTTTGGCACTACTACACTGCGTACATCTGGTTTATTTGTGTAAAAGTAAACATAGCAGCAACATTGCATTGTAAACTGAGGGTTAAGTGCTTTTTAATTTTTATTGGAGACAATTTTGAAGAGTATCATTGGGGTTTGATTTCATGACTGAAGCATCTATTTTTGTGCAAGTCTCAAAATATATTTTTGAAGTTGGTTCATCAAATCACAGAGTGTAACGTGATTGATGTATTCCGTGCACTCACCTTTTTCCAAGTGTTCTGTGCCAGAAAGCTTTTTTCCTACCTGTTCGACGTGATTGTGTATACCCTTGAAACTGTGATACGATAGTTTTGAGTTCCCTTACCTTAAGGCTTGAGCCTTACCACATACATTATGTTGGAAAACACAGATGTTAACTTTTGTTGCTTTATTGCTCATTGGCAGAAATTTAGGACTTTTTTATTTTTTAGGGAAAAATCCCAAAATCGGGCAAAAATATTTCGCATCCCCAAAGGTTTTTGTTCATAATTTTTTTTCATAACTTTCTTCAAATACACACAAACCGTAATTTACGGGCTATGTGTATTCGGCAGCAAACGCTTTCTGGTACTGTTGGAGAGTTTAGTACAATATCTGCCTGCACCGCGTTGCAGGTCATTGGATTTCTTCCAAGAAATATTTTAATGTTCAGAGCGACCTGATGCTGAACAATGTTTTACTTTGCTAACCTGTACACTGGGTGTTTTTTCGTATCAAGAGCAACTCAGCCTGATCAGTAACTACGCTCCTGACAACCAACCGACGCATAGTTTGCACAGATGTATGCTCTGATAAGGCAGGTTTTTGTACAAAGGCCAACAGCAGTGATTTAAGAAACGAGATTACGAAAAACACACTTCAATCAAAACTGCAATGCACTGCAACATTGCTTGTTGCTGAATCTCTCATGTTCTGTTCCGCACGAGAGCGCTCATGCATGAAACTGGCTTAGTTGATAATGCATGTGCTAACGTGCTGATGCAATATGGAAGTAAATAAACAGCAATTGCCATAGTCGAAATTCAAAACAGCATTCATCACCACAAAACAAATGAAGCTTTTTCAGCGTGCGAAAAATCTTTTAAAAGCAATACACTGCAGGAAAACGTAAAATTAATACAAAATGCATAAGAGCACAAAGAGATCTTTGTTTGTGGAATGTGCGTAAACAATGCCATTGTTCGACGACAGTTGAGCGACAAGGCGCATAAAAAATCACAACCATGTCTTAAGCAAGACTGCTTATCTACAGAAACGTTGATGCCTTTGGTCGCATGTTTCGACATGTAAAATTGCCGTCAAAAGTGAAAAGCAACTTTTAAGAGTTTTTCCCGTTGCGGCTGGCTTATTGGTAAATACAGATACATGCGTTAAAGAGTGCATTACTTTGAGATTTTTGAGAATTGTGAGTGTGGTCCAACTGATATCAAGAGTGACAAATATAGTTCTTATCAAACACTGAACATTTTTTTGAACATTAGTTAGGTTTACGCTTATTACATCGACGTTGTTTTTCACCAGGCACTTGATGCGATACACTGGAAGAAAATGAAGTGCCAAGGCGGGTGTCAATCTCTGCAAAAAAGCTACATATTCATGAAAAGGGTATAACCAACAAACCAACAAAAAAACACTGCTCAAATGACAGAGATAATATTTATTCGGGGAATTTATACAAGCAATTTCCTGGTGTAAGTTTAACTGCAAAAAAGCTGCATGGAAAAGTCGAAGTGATGCAATGTTGCACATTGAACAAGCGATGCTGGGATATTAATGTCGTTTTTACAGCAAATTAACCAACTGCGACAATCAACGTCAAAATTCAATTCTCTTCATCGTTGACAGAATTATATACAGTATTCCCTTATACGTGTTAGCAAACTACATTAAATGAAGCATTTTGGGCTTTGCATATCAATTTGCATTGCCAGAGAATCAGTGGAAAAAATACAGAATTACAGTCGCAAAGTAATCTTTAACTGTTTTGCACACGATTCTTTTCTCAAACTATTTGGTATAGGCACGCTAGAGCAGGCTACTTCAGCATGTTCACAACAACATAAAAATCTTCTGGGCACCGAGCCCGTTTTTAGAAAGATTCCAGCACTGAGAGTTCAAACAAATGAACCGCATTCTTTACAAGAATATGTTCAGGCATTTTTTCAACCCACTGTGTGTCCGCCTCCACTTCATCCAGGGACACTCGTATGTAGTCTGTCAAACTGCGAATCAGGAAATTGCATAGTTTAACCTTGAAACCTATTTAAAGCTTCCAGAAAAACAGTGAGAAAAAATACCTTGCTTCTGGATTGACTTCGCTTCTCAGCATAAGCAAAGAGTTGAGTTCCAGCTGTAGCTATCAGATTTCAATATTTGAAAACCATTCTTTGATTGAAGCCAAGTTCTCAAGCGGGTCTCTGGAAAAGCACATGTGTGCCAGTTAGTGCGACCGACACATCACATGGATGTTGAGGTTTCGTGCCTCCAACACATTTAAATTAACTGCAGTTTACAATATTAGAATCAGTAGGTACAGCTGCTTCTTGTGGCTAATCCATACGAAGGGTTTGATGCAAGGCACAACAAAAATCGCAAATCCACGATTCAAAGTTCAGTTGTTATTGATTGATTGTCAGAAGAGAAGTGGGCAACGCAAAAATTTTTACAAAAATCAGGGTTTGACATAAAACGAGCTAAAAGGCTGAGTGGAAGCAATTATCTAAAAAATCCCAATTTCAAAAGAAAACGTTTGGCAGAGAAAGATACCAGCAATATTGAAGTGTTTCGGTCGGATATTCCTCCAATGCTGTCAAACCAGCAAATAGGTTAGATATTACATATTTCGCCAACACAAGAAAACAAGTGAGCAGGTCTCAATTGGTTTCAAATGAACTGTCTCAAATGGAGGTCTCACAGTAGGATTTTGAAACGCCTGGCTTCAAACGAGTTGGTATGGAATGAACCAGCGCGACAAAGAATCAGGTTTTAAATAAACATTTCGTTCGATGGCCTCTCTAGCGAAAGTCGTTTGACTGTTATCAAATGAACAACAGTCTGAAATGTGTGTTTTCAATGACTTTGTGTCAACTGATATTATAGTATACTGGAAAGCAAACTCAGTAGTGTCATGGTAGCAGGTAGACGACTGTGCATCACCGGCAACCCCAAGAATTGTAGTACCGGGTGAAAACTGATTGACGATTTGTTATTTCATATGATGCAATGAACAAGCAGAAAAAATGCAAAAAAACGTCATGCAAAGAAGTAACCAAATGTCAGTGGAAATTACTGTAAAATAATTGAAAGCACAATGGCAGCAGAACTGATCAAGCTACAAAATGATTGTCGCTTTATCCCGTAGGACTGGTGAAAAACCATGGAGGACATGTAGTCAACCAACCACGCCATAGTTGGTCATAGTTTGATTGACTTAAATAAAATCATTGATCCTTTTGGGACATTTACGATTAAAATGAAGCTGGAAGTCAGACGGCATTACATATTTTACTCTTAGCACTATCTTACGCATCACCTTCTTCGACCACATTCGTGAAAGGATCTTGGTTGGAAGCAATGTATTTGGTTGACCTCTGCTAGGAAAACCATTTGAACAAAGCAAGCGTGTGGCAGAGCTTTGACGAAGAAGGTATCATCGCAACTGCGTCAGCACAGAGCATCAAATCCTCTCGTATGTAATGGCACAGGCCTTGATTGGCGTCGCTTTCAATCTATAAGTTTTAAAATCTTCTAACGGGTGCGTAACTTCGCTCATCAGCAAACGAATGCATTGCGTGCCTGCACAGAAACTCAAACCGATATTCATTAATTTTTAGCCCAGCTCGCTTTCCCATCGTTAGCGATATAGTTTTTCTGCTACTACTTATTATCTCTCCTTCTTGCATACGTATGCATTACAGATTTTAATACAACAATTACAGGCTCTAGCTTTGCAGCAGGCTGTTTGAGGAGTCTCCTGCCTGGTTCTGCTCGCATCTTCTTGCAATGATTCAAGCTTGCACTCATCATTCTGCAATAATATTTAAGTCACCGCAGTGACCAACACCAAGCGAATCAATCGCAATTTATTGCCTAAGGAAACTAGTTTCGTGTGTTACACATCTTCAAGTCCTTATTCAAATAGCTCTATTTGAATAAAGACTGAAGATGTGTAGACTAACACACAAGACCAGTTTCCTTACGCAATAAATTGCGATTGATTCGCTTGGTGTCAGTCACTGCTGTGACTTAACTATTATTGCAGATTTTAGTGCAGTTAAAGAATTTGGTGGATGGGTAAAAATCAATCCAAAAATGTTGTCAAACGCAACCAAGGTGCTCATAGCATTTTATTTTATGTTTGTTTGTTTGTTAACGTACCACGTTCATCAGCGAGAAACATCAAAGCAAACGAAATTTTGAAACGATATTAGAAGATGGTGGTGGTTGTGTATGAACGCGATAGCGTTGGAAACCCAGTGTTTTTCCTGAGTCATTCCTTTGCAAATAACTGCAGGTTTTTCTGGCTGCTTCAGGTAGTTTCCTAACTGACGAACTGATGGCTGCATGGGACATGACAGCCCACAGAAAAACACAGACGTAATTTGTTTCTTTGAAATGACTGCGCATACGTCGGCGATCAAACCATTTTCGAAACTTGGCAGGCAGGCATCCGGAAACATAGCGTGACTACTGTGGAGTACATTGCTTCTTACATTGCAGTGGATTCAAACGTGTTGCACCACATGGAGAGATTGCTGAGTGCGACTAGCTGGTGCATCCATAGGCACACCGGAGGTAAATTTTAAGGTGTTGGCAAAGACTTTCAACAAACCTTTTGTCTCCCCACATCCAACACTAGGTTTCAGTAAAGAGCAATAACGAGGGGTTTGCTTCAGCGGTTTCAACAAGGGCGCAGCACGAAAGGGCAACAGGGCGTAGTGCATGGCCGCATGCAAGGGGGCGCATAACCGGCCTCAGCTTGTGTGGCATGTTGGTAAGGAACAATAAAGAGGGTTTTGCTTGAGTAGTTTCAACAAGGGCGTAGCAGGAGAGGGCAGCAGGGCGTAGTAAAGTGGTCGTCCGCAAGGGGAAGCATTACCGGCCTCAGCTTATGCAACGTGTTATGGTGCGAACAAGTGTAGTAATGCATAGGCACTTTGGAAAGGGTGTGTAATGAAGAGAAAAGCTTGCGAAAAGATTTTGTCACCGACTTGCGCTGCAGGGTGTCAACCGAAAATCAGATTGAACGCATCCCCAGTTTTGCGCGATTTGTTGAGAAAAGACATTTTACGGTAGACCGAAGTGGATGTTTTGCCGAATGCCTGGTGACTTAACGATTTACTGCAACCGGTTTTGTTAAATTTATGCGCCTGCGTGTGAATATGAATACTAAATGTCTTATAACGGGTATCATAACTATGGAAGATTACGTTCACCCAAGTGACCTGCACAGGATGGATAGAAATATGTGTGTTTTGTTTCACATCAAAAATTTACAATTCGCATGAACTGGTTTTTGGAAATTTGTGCGATTGTTGGTTGACAGTAATACATCATGTTCGTTAAGAAGGCGATAGCGGCCTATACTACGTGTCAGAAAGCCATCGTCCCTGTAATTACTTCCCTTGATAATTTTTTGCTGTAGCAATCCTCGCTAATGTTTATATCAGTGGTCTTCAACTTTTTTGTTCAATCACCTTCCTACAGGAACTTTGCTGAAAAATCGCCCTCGCTTCTGATTTTAGTGTTGTTTAAAAATATCGTTTTATTTTGAAAGTATGACAGAGTATACTAATGCAGGAGGCCAAGAAAGGATAACTTAGACCAGCGTGTACGTCCGACCACCCATCCATGAAATCTTTGTTCGAACCATGAGGTCATTCGGAAGCAAATGTATTGTATCCAGTGTAATACAAATCACGTCAAAAATTCATTTGGAAATAAACCCTATTTGGCCCCTTTCATCAGGGGAATACAGAAAATATGTGTTACTCAGCTACTAGAAACATTATTTGTGTTCTTTTTATTGGTTTCCAATGCAACAGGTGCATCGAATTTAACTATTTAACGCTGTTGGAATGGAAATAATCAAATCAAGACATATCGTTGTTATATCTTACTCAAGTTGGCTTCTGATACGTTCACAAAAATTGGTCGCGTCAAACCCTTTGCATGAAGTAGTCTACGAGCGTAAAGCGTTAATCTACGAGCGTAAAGCGAACCATGTGCCTGCCAGCCAACAAACGAATTTCCGTTCCCACGCACGACTCGCGACGTCGACTGAGAAGTTTTTTCCGCAATGTATGTTTGGACGTCTAGTTCTCAACCAGCTTAAATCGCATGGTACCAATGCAATGCTGCACTAGTTTATAACTTTTGACGCATTTCCTCCCTAGCTTTTACGAATATTTCAAATGTGTGAAAACAGAAAATGTTCAATGTGATAACGTTAAACTATTTTCTTCTGGTGGCTTGATCTTTGCCTACAACGCATTTTACTTCAACAAACCATTTAACCACATTTCACATATTAAACTTTATACTCAGAGGAAAACACGTTTACTTAATGCTATGAACTGTTCCCCTTACACGAAAAATAGCTTCGTCCTTGGGAGGTTTGCAGCCTAAATGACCTGAAATCTAAATGAACCCTGGTCCTTCGCAGCCTTCCATCATCCCCATGCATTTTATAAATCGGTGCATTTGGAAAGTCATCGCAGCACTGCTTCATTCATGTATTTTTGTGTTCCTTATCTTTGCAGAGCTGAACTGAATTTAGGCCAAAAGCTACATGGATTTGTGAAAACAGGCCAAAAAACATATTTTTGTAGTATTGCCACAATAAATTGTTGAGCGTAAATTTGAAAACTCCACACGAGTGCTTCAATGTTTCAAAACTCTGATAATTGTACAAAAATGTATTTTTGCAAATATCTCGTTTGTATCTTTGTTGCGTTGCTTGTTGAAATTGGAAAGGACATTTCTACCACTACTATATTTTTGCGTATGTAGCTTGAAATGTACATTCAATCGTGAAAATCCACAAGGATGATGAAGAACGTAGACCAGGATCTCCAAACTACGGCCGGCGAAGTTGTTTCATCCGGTCGCAAAGACAGTTTGTCATTAATAAAAAACTAATATATTTGCAAAAGCTGTTTTGATTAGCAGGGACTATTAGGTCCTACAGAATTAAAAATACAGAGAGAACCTGTGTCAGAATGTTCTGCAATTGACAAATCTTGCCTTAGAAAGGTCTAACAGCTTTCATACCACTCAAAGATTCACTGCCAGCGGCAGAACTGTTGCCAGAAAGTCGTCGATAGGGGGACATTTGTTCGTGCAAGGGGGGCTTGACATTCAAATCTGACAAAAATTCCACTAGTTTATAGAGTTTCGTATTTCAATTTGAGGGGGGCTTGAAGCTTTGTTTGGGGAGGCTGAGCCCACCAAAGCCCCCGTGGCGACGTGACTGTGCCAGTGTACAACTCTACAAAAACGTTTTTTCTAGAACAAAACTATATCCCTGATTGTGGCGAAGTTAATAAAAAATGATTTCTAATTGCACCCCAGATGAACGTTCCAGGGTTTACCTAAATGACCTGCGCTGTTCGGGTTTACTACAGCTTCTACTTCTAAATCGTTTTGCGACTCTGTACCTACTAACATTGTGGATTTCTCCGCAGAAATCACGTTCTGACCACAAGCTTCGGTTTTGTGCTTTCCATGCCTGCTGCTTTCCTCCGACCGTGTGCAGGCTTTCACGTCAAACTGGTTCTGACTGTGAGAGGAGTTTTGCAGCCGGGTTAGTCGAAAAGCAAATGCAAGTCAACGTCACAGCGGTTGTGAAGCACTCGTCTCGCAGTAAGCACATTGCTAAAAATTTTGGGAAAATTACACAAAATTTTTTAGCACACAAAATCGGGGAAAATTACACGAGGGCTACTGCCCCGAAGGACTGGCTGTTTCAAATTATGTGTAATACACTTTATGTTACGTTTTTATCTTTTTCTTTTGTCAATGATAGTGTTTACTCTAAAATTGCCCCACTAGAGGTGGCGATTCCAGAATTAAGAAAGCGGGGGAGGGCACTGCATGGCCAAGGTAAAAGTAGAAGCGGCAAACATAATGTCTTTCCTTCATGGTGATTTTCCGTTGTTTTTGAAGACTAATTTGCTATGACTAACCCTATAATTCCCACGTTAAGCTTGTAAACATCGTTGAATAGATATGACCTAGAGTTACTTTCACTAGAGCAAACGTTCCCAACCTTTCTCTGACCATATACCTCTTCAGCATTTCAACAGATGAACATGTACCCCAAAAGTGTCTTATGATAAAAGGCTGGGTATAAATATTTGGAAATAAATAATGTATAAGTGTATTTTCCCTTTTATTGCTAACTTTAAACGTACCCTTTCAGATAGGCAAATGTACCTCTAAAGGGACATGCAGGGCTGGATTAACCGAACGCGAGCCCCCCTAAACGCTAAGCACAACTGCACGGTTCGATGCTTTGCTTCCAACAGCAGGTTGCAAAACTTGCTAGCGGATTGTTCTACTGTTGGTCTGTATTGCGTAACAAGTAACAATAACACCGCAATAAATCTTCAAACATTCCCTTCAAGTTACGGTAGTAGGCTTTTCGGCGGAGTCGGACTCCTAAGAACACTAGGAGTAAAAGAGTTTTTTATCCGACTCCGGAAGTCTAATTGAATCATTTTTTACATCGCACTCCTAAGTTAGGATCCTAAGTCGTGCCTGTTGAAATGGTATAATTTCATAACTTTTATTGAAACGGAGAATTCTTGCTGCGTACCACAATTTTCATTCATTACTAGTTTCTACAAACTTGTTGAAAGCCAAACTTAATGCACGTTATGTTAATAGTCGGAGTCGGAAATTTTAGAAAGGTTGGATTTGGAGGCGGACATTTAACTCCGACTCCGCAACCCTGAAGAGCGCTGATTGCAAAAAACTACTAGCTTAAAATACTCAATTGAGTGCGATATATTCGTTTAGTTTTGTGTAGTGGATATTTTTCATTTTGCAGGCAACTTGAGGCACACCAAGACAACTAAAATAATAATGTGTAAAAACGAACAGAAGCCAGATCTATGTTAAGAAAAAAGATAGTTATAGGGCAGAAGCAGTTCATTTCTACCAGGATTCCGCTGTCCCAGAATTTAGTACAATATCTGCTAATTGCTAATGGCCAGTTGATTAAATTTCTTCCAAGCAACTTTAGCGATATGAGCGACCTGACGCTGAACAATGTTTCACTTTGCTAACCCTAAACTGAGTGTTTGTTCGCATCAAAAGTAACTGAGCCTGATCAGTGAACTACGCCCCAGACAACCAAACCACTCATAATTTGCATACATGTATACTCCGATAAGGCAAGGTTTTGTACGAAGGCCAACAGCAACGATTTGAGAAAAAATGTGATTAAGAAAAAACACGATTCAATCAAAGTTGATATACAGTACATTGCAACGTGGAAACCAGTTTCGCAAATAATGTTGTAGTAAACTGATGACACAGCATGGAAGTAAATATATAGGCCTGTTGATTGGTATAATCGAAATTCAATATTCTTTGTTGTGTGAAAAAGCTTTTCAGAGGCATGAACTGCAGAGACAAAACGTACGATCAATTTACAAGACTGCACAATGTCTAAAGTGCTTTGTTAAAAAACATGTGACGGTGAATACTTGAAAAGCAATCTCTGCAAACACGTTTGCACATGAAGTGACTAACATGAAATGCATAAGAACACAAGAAATGTTTGTGGGGGGTTCGATGACAGTTGAGCAACAATCAACAGAAAAAATCAAAACCACGTCTAAAGTAAGGTTTCACATCTACACGAACTTTAATGACTTTGGTCACTTGTTTCAACGAACAAATTTGCCATCTAAAGTGAGACGCATTTCTTTAAGAGCTCTGCCTGTTGCGGCTGGTTTGGTAGTAAGTGAAGATCCATGCGTCGTTTGAGGTTATTCAGGATCGCAACTGTTGGAAAACTGACAGAAACAGTGAAAATTTTAATGCTATGAAACATTGAAAAATCCAGAAAAGAAATTGGAGAAGTTTTGTCATATCGGTACAGGGTTCCCAGAAAAGGTTGTAAAACCTGCTGGCGAACTTGGCGATTGCTAGGAGCTGCGCGATTGCTTGATATGGCAGCAAAGCATACACTTTCAATAAAAGGGATTCCTCATCCATCACGCGTTTACAAAGTGTCGGAAACAGAGAGTTCGAACAAAGGGACAGCGTTCTTTACAAGAATATCCTCCGGCATTCTTTCAATCCATTTCGCGTCCGTCTCTTTTTCGTCCAGTAAAGCTTGTAAATAATCTTTCAATCTGCAAATCAGCATATCAGCACAAAGTGTTTGCACTGAAATTCTATTTAGCTCTTGGCAAATAAAATTGTGCAAATATACCTCGCCTCTGGATTAATGTTGCTTTTAAGGATAAGCAAGGAGTTGAGTTCAAGCTGCAGTTGTTCAAGTTCAATGGTTGAGAACCATTCCTTGATTGTTAACATGTTTTCCAGTGGTGCACGTTTTCCTAAAAAAATAGGTAAAACACAGTTATGAATTTCACTCGCCGCTTACAAGTTTTAGTTATGGGTCTGGGATGCAGAGCACATCTGGAAGAAACGTTGAAAGAAAGACAATTGGATATTAGGACTGTATCATTTAAAAAATATAGAGTACGAAAGGTCATCTTCTTCTTCCATTGAAAATCTTTCCTGATTTCAAGACTGACTGAACTACCCACAGAAAGTCGAACCTATGCACAAAGAAGATTACCACTCTAATTACTCTGCTACAGCTAGTACAGCATGGTGACGATCTGTGGCTGCAAAGACGAAACAAATTGTTCATGCCTTGTTGTCGGCCAAAAACATAACAGAAAATCCTTTTTCTGAACAATAATTTTATATAAAACACAAATAGATTTATTTCACAGTGCTTATTACTAACTGAAGTTAAAAGAGAAAAAGAAATGTTTGCTTATTAAGAAATGGACCAAAACACTTCACGCTATTAGACGTGTAACTCTGTAATTTCAAGCTGATTCGCTTAATTCGCACTTTTAATTGAAGATTTCCATCATCTTGATTTACATTAGATCACACTTGGAACCTGCTGATCAATCACCTTCTTCGACGACATTCTTGAAGGGATCTTGGTTGGAAGCAATGTATTTTGTTGATCTTTGCCAAGAAAACCATTCGAACAAAGCGAGAGTGTGGCAGAGCTTGGATGAAGAAGGTATCATCGCAACTTCGTCAGCAGATAGCATTAAGTCCTCTCTGATGTAATGGCACAAAAGACGGCCGGGGTCGCTTTCAACCTAGCAATGGCAAGCATGGTTGTATAAACATACCTGATATCAGTAAGCTGCTCTGTGATACCAGTAGTGTGCAACTAGCTGATGCGATGCAGTAGGTCGTTAGAAAGGTTTTCAGAGTCTGCGTTTTGATTGGAACCTGGGCCAGCACTGCTATATAGTCTCGAGGTTGAACGACAATAATTAGGATTAATGTTGGAGTCGACGGTCTTTAGTAAAGCCTGAAGAACGTATTAATTTCTGACGTTCGTGAGATGACAAAGTATCTTTTGGCATGAGTTTCAAGCCACCAAATCTCGTTTTGATCAGGATAATCTGGACTTTGTCACCACGGAGTCAGGCTTGCTTGTGGCACGCAATTACGGTATAGCTGAATTTCTGCCGTATTTTCAAATCCTAGAATTTCGTCCATGGCTTGACGTGGGCTGTGAGAGGGTAAAAATCTAAGTCATGAAAAGCCTTTTGTGCAATGTCTCAAACACTAAAAGTTTAAGTTAACGTTAGCAGTTAATCAAGTTCAAGCAAAGTGTTTTAGTCGTTTGAAATTAATCGAATAATGTTTCCGGCATAAGGGACTTCAATTTAATTAATGTATGGGTAGTCGCCAAACGTTTTTCATCAACAGGTTTTAAAAATACATCTTGTCAATTCATGTTTTCGTTTACATCACGTGCTCAAAAAAACAAAACAGAGCAAAAGAAGTTAAGTATCTTCAATCAAATTTGAACAAACGCAATATCAATTGATTTTACAGTAAGCAGTACAGTATTTGCTGAAAATTAGTTGAACCTCTTTGAAAGGGGTGGTTTCAACTGCCTTCAATAAAATGTGTGAAGCAACTTGAGCTGATTACAAATATCAATTCCCAACAATTTGAAAAAAAAACTAAAAACAGCGTGTTTTTTCATGTCAATCTCGAAAATTTGTGAGTTTTCAAACGAAAATCGGGAATGGTATGAATGTTTACTGCAGAAAAAATACATGTTGTTTCTTGAATTTTCGTAATGCTCTTCTGTTGGGAGTGATTCGTTTCCCACTTTTAATTTTTGCTTTTGGAACTAACGTAACTGTCGCGTTGCGTTATCAAAATAATGATAATAACGATGACAAAATGAGGAGAATAAAGCGCATGCCAGAAGATTGCATTACAGATAAACTGCACACAGATGTTTAGCGTATCATTGTATCTTGCAACAAGCAGAGTTTTTAACATTGATATCCGTATTCTTGGAGCGAAACAAATCATGATTAGCATGGTAAGTTATGCACCTGGTGGATACCGGAGACATCTTGGGAACCAGAAAACCTTATAATCACCTTCCAGGCCACTAATGCAGCCAGGAATATGTGATACTAGAATGCGATTAATGCATTTGCAAATATCTAGGAATGCAGTCAACCAGCGACAGAGTATCTAGCGGAGTTGCAGAAAAGTTTTCTGATGAATTGAAAACTTCTGTGAATGATGAGTTACGAATTTTTATACGTTTTCTCCAACATTTTAAGAGGGAGTACGTCATGAGCACGTATATGCTGACTAGTTCATCCGTAATTAAGACTTCCACATTTAAAAACATCTTTCAAAACATTCTACAAAGCAATTGTCAGAGGGGCTAGTGACGTCTTCATGTCTAGGTGTTCCCCTACATGAAACCACCGACCACAGTCAGGTCATTCCAGATTCTTTACGTCTTTGCACGAGTATCACTTAGCAAGCGAATAGGCTATATTCGCTAGAAAAGCAGTTCTAAACCTTTTTAGTGATGTACCCTTTGGGCAATATTTTGTCCATCAGGTACACCTTTGACCTACTCATTAGAAATCTACCTATAATTATTGCACTTTTACGCTAAAATGTCATTGTGAAGACACTTAAAAAATTTTTGTACCCTTGGGGAACCTTTGCGTACCCACATTTGAGAACCACTGCGCAGGGACATCCGTGGAGCTGATTGGGTTTGTCAGGGAAACCACCGTTGCGTTCGCCAGCCAGTCACGTTTTATAGTGATGGTCAGCAGGTCGACCAAGCCCAGGTAAGAAGTATTTCCGTTTTTGTTTCGTAAGACTTCGTGAAATCGTCTCTGGATACTATTCTCAAACCATTGCTTTCTCGACGCGTCCTGGTTAGCTTCATTGCGATCACATCTATACGAACACTGCCTTCGGTCTTACGTCAGGAAGAGTAGTAAAGCAGATGAAAGATTTTTAAAGCAACGTTGGTCTTCATGGGTCAGATAGATAATGTGAAGGAGACATTCTATTACTTGTTCTCATACGGCAAAATGTCCATTCGTATTAACTACTTGGAAGCAGAGCTGCGTAACGAAATATGGGGGCGAGTCAAAAGTAACGCAGGTTTCGTCACGGCAGGCATGTTTTATGATACTCTTATTAAAACTTGCCAAGAAGGTTAAGGCACATGTTCGACTGGGATTGAAGTTGCGTTTTTTGTCAGATGTAGGTAAAGATATACGCTTAGCAGAGCTAATGTCAGAATGGCAGACTCGTTAGATTGGTAAAAGTCCGCCAGAAGCAATGGGCAGAAAGCCCGATCCACATTGTTGCAAGACAAAATAGTGTTAACATTCACAACAGATCATGTATCACCAATCGTTTGGCACCAACTTTCGACAAATATTTGATGACAAGAGTCAGAGTTCGGACTGCTTCGCAAATATCAGGCAAGCGCGCTTCACTTTTCTTGTGTTCGAGTTTCTGCAGCAGTTTCACGGAAAGCGGTTTCTGCGAAACAAAAACAAACAAGGAAACACTGTGTGAGTGATGGGCATGTAGACGGAAAACTATCGTGTGCGGCGTAGTGGCATTTCTGGCTTTAACCTTGGATGGGCGGAGAGCATTAAAAATCCCCGGAGTAAAGTAAACACTTATTAAAACAAAGCGCGCAAAAATATCTCGTTCCTGTAGCGCGACGTACTTTCACAGCTTTTCAAATGGTGCACAATACTTCAGTGAAACCTGAAAAAGGTTTTGAATGAACGGCGCGCCACAGGACAACGCACAAACCTGCTCCACGTTTTCCTTGAGCTTTTCGCATTCTGCTTCAACGCCGACGTCTTGCAGATATTCCATACATGGTATTGTCTAATAAAAAATTTGCGCGGTCAGTATACAAAGATCTGGAAAAATTTAGTTTAAATTCCAAGCTTAATCAAAACCCTTTACAGAAAGGAACTGCAGAAACATCTCCTACCCCGGTTAAGTAACAATATGTTTTATAACTTTTATGTACAAAACTCGTTGTTCAAAGTTATTCACATCTACCCTTTCTCATGTTGTCTCCCATCACCAATGTCAAAGCCGCGTCACATCTTAAAATAAAGAAGCATTCCTCTTTAAAAAATATCTTTTGCAAGCGAATGAAACCAGGTGATTGACACAAAATGAACTCAAATTCTCCCCATCATCAGTTCTGCTTGATAAACATACAGACTCAATTTAGATGTTAATTTGGGTGATCGACACCAGCTTGATCAGATCAACGAATCTTTATCAAGCTACGTGCTGTCATCAGTGAAATGACAGACCAACGTCTGGGTGCTCTAGCTGAGAGTAGACGTTCTTGAAAACACCAGATCAAACACAATGCGGGTTATGGTCAGTAGGGCCTTCTCATTGCATTATTAATAAAATTCGACTATAGAAAATTATGAAACGAAACGGCGTTTAAGAGAATTGTTACAAGTTCTTCTCCTTTTCTACTTCTTATTTAATGACATTGCGATGCGACACAAAGCATTGTCGATTCAACCAAACGGTGATGAAGCCAAATTTCGAGCATGGGATTAATTCACAGAAAAAGCCACAAATACTTTAAAATGCGATTAGAAAAGATGTTTTATGAGTACACATTGTTTTTAGGGCATTGCAACACAGGAACTTACCTCAGCCTTGATTAATTTTTTGTGTAAAATGAAACGCTGGGTTATCTGCAAAAAGAAGCAATGAAGTTTTTTATAGAAAACTTGTACTAGTATACTTTATAGATGTATGAGGCTTTCCACAGGTGTGGTCGTAAAATCCAGTTAGAATTCCGGCCGAATGTGACTTTGTGAGTAAGCTACTCATAAGTGCAAGCTATGACCTGCTAAATAGAAATCTTTCACTTTGCCCCAAATTCTAGGATGGCGTATAAAGCAATGAGCGTCACAATATGCTTGGTTTATTCTACATGTTACGATCTAGTCAGTTGGTTATCAAAAACCAAACAACTTCGATGTTCGAAAAAAGTTGTTGAAAGGTTTTATTGCGTTTAGCTGGTATAAAGAAAGTTTTAAATTTGATTTGGACGAAAGAAAACTAAACAGTGTACCTCTTTCAACAGAGGTGTTACGTTGTTTGTTGTGTTAGTAGTAAAGGGAGGGGACAGGCCAGGCATTGTACGGAGTTTGGAGCCAGTTCAGGTGTTCAGGTTCAGGTAGCGAGTCTGGCGTTTTCCCCTACCCCCGACCAACCTTCCTTTACCCCGAGTTATATTTTCAATATATTTTTTATTATTTTTCATATTTTTGCGTCATGGTAATATTTTTAACATATTCACGTTAATATTTTCAATTTTTAATTTCATATTTGTGAGAAAGCTTGCAACAAGTCACCACACCGCTGTGGCAACAAGGGGTGTTGCGTTTTAAGCCGATAAGCAAATACACCACCTGTGCCCCA
>Ga0210059_1001582_pt1 | contig 34605 bp, 18 predicted proteins | sample Ectturendosymbi2_FD_188042 | JGI IMG/M metagenome (GOLD analysis project Ga0210059, IMG submission 188042) | Ecteinascidia turbinata endosymbiont from Florida, USA - Sample 2 (SPAdes) (version 2) | ecosystem: Host-associated > Tunicates > Ascidians > Unclassified | place: Key West, Florida... | reverse complement strand
TGCTCCACTCAGCCCTCACCCGTCCACCGAGCGCGAACGCACGGCGTTTCAAGTCGAGACATCCATTTGTACCGCTGCACAACAGCTCATCAGTTCATCTGACAACATCAACATACGTGCGGCGCACTGGACGGAACACCCATGGAATGCGAAGTGGATGGACAACCCCACAAGACTTCGCACTTTCATCCCGACACCGATACAGCTTAACTCGATAGAAGGCTCCCCACACTCCATTGGCCTCAAGACTCAATAAATCAAATTAAGCTGTCAGTCGACGTAACAAGCATTGAGCTAACGTACAGTATAGATTCGTGGGAGTGTAACGACCTAATACCATTTCATCATTATCGATACTGTACTGAATTGTCTGAGTAACGTTGAGTTGCTGCGTATTTTCTTATTTGGCTTGCCAGATGACGAGCCATCACATATCTCGGTTGCTGTGCTTTGCGCCGTGGATGATTTTCTCAAGTCTTGTAATAGATTTTTATAACATCGACCTTGTACACCATTTACGGGAGATTCGTGCCTTCCTGTTGTATTTTTTTGTTGGTGCCGATCTGTTGCAATTGTCATTGTATCTATATGACGTACCTGATGCGTCGACCTCGTTTCAATGCTGTATTCAATACTGTTGATTTGTTCCTGAAGTGCTGTATGAGATGCTAGCAATGCAGTGGATTTGTTTTTGCGCTTCCGTTTGTTTTTTCAATTCTTTTTGCGTTGTTATATTATCAAAGCTCGACGTGACACGACAAGATTGCACCAGTCAGGCTACCTGCCGCCTGTAGCAAGATTGTCGTTAAATAAATAAATAAAAAAAAATACTGTATTGAAGTTTTATGACTCGCACAGATTTCTCAATTCCACTTCTGGACCAAGTTGTGGAAGGAATGTGGATTGTAGTTGAAATACAGTTTACTCAATAATAAGCACCAAAGAGTGGTGTTATTTCATTCATTGCTCTGGAGTAGGACCTAAAAGACTACATTTCCGTTGGGGGCTAACAAATTTTGAAACGACTTAGCCACCCGGAGACCGCTTTAGCCCCTACTGCCCTTTCTGCCTACGCCTTTGATAGGGGTCTTCCTTGGCATCTAAAAGGATCAAAACGAATGTCAAAAAAGCACTTTTTGTTGGGCCAGACAACCAAGCAAGTGACGAGAATGTATTCGCACAATCGAAATGAAAAAATCAAGAAGATGAAAACCGAAGCAAAACAACAACTAGACATAAAACGTCAAAAACGAGCGAAGCAAATAAATATCTTAATAATTTTCACGCAGCATCATCTCTGAAATGAGGGGAGGCATCGAACCGCATGGAATTTCCGTGTTCAACGTCACAACTCTTTCCGAACCTGAACAAAAGAACAGGACCGTTAAGACCCCTATTGGAAGACAGGGGGGACTTTCGAAATTTATCGCCGGCTTTCAAAAACCGCCAACAATTGCTCCTAATGCACGAATTCTCGAAGATAACTGAGCAGTTTTCCTTTTTGCGCCTGTGGTGCATCAGAGCACCTTACCAGAAGAAAAGATCCACGCACCAACGCTTTTCTATATTGGAAAACACGGACATAGATAATTAAACTTCGAAAAAGTACTTCCTTTCAATTAGTTTTTTAAAACCCTCACTCGAAAACACCTGATTCGATGAATCAAGCAGAACATATAAAAGCCTTGGGCATAGTAATGCAATGGTCAGAAAGCAAACGTAGCCTGCGTTCTCATCATGATTCGGAAGCAGTAATTGCACATTATGAAAAAGAAAATATTTTTATTAAGATCACGCGAGCATAACATGATGCCATGTATAGATGCAGTCTGTTTTCAGCATCTATATTTTTGATTTGCCTTTTATCTTGCTGTGAGTGACGCTCAAAACAGGGTGAGGCTTCTCAAAACTGAAATTTTGGGGGGAAACTACTACCGAATGCCCCCTGTGGCTGCGGGCCTGTGTGTACTACCAACATTTTGAGCATATCTATTGTATTAATTGAATGAAATCGTGCCAAGGCGATGTTTTAGATTTTCGTAATGTGCCTCAGCATTGAAAAGGTTGAAGATCATAGACCGGCGAAAATGGCAGCGATGCAACAGCTCTCGCGAATGTGCTGAAGAGCGCTTTTGCAGAAAAATCAATCTTCCTGTGCTTTCACATGCATTTGGCTCATGACAGATTATTGAGTTTGACCGCACTATGACCGCTAAACAAACTTAAACATTTAAAAGGACACGTCAAACATTTTCCGTCACTGGGTTGGAAACACTTAACAAGAATTCCTGCAGGGAAACACGAGCAGCTTTAGTGCACACTTCGTAGAGATTTATAGTCAGTTTGTTAGCAGCAGGTTAGGTTATTCGCTTTTTCAGTTCCATTCCTTGTGTCTTACTGGCTGTTACAAGTATATCAGGCAGCCAGCCTACCCGGGAGATAATGGCCGGCATCACTCCGACATTGGATCAGGTTTTTTAACCTCATTCCAGATAATAAATATTTCACAAATTCTTACGATTTTAAAGTTTCGCGTAATTGGAATTTCTGAATGTTCAAGTTAGACTTCCACATGCTTCTAAAGTTCAGATCACTTTTCTTTCACGCCCATCTCATTAAAAAAAACATCAAGCAAATAAAAAATGCATTTCAGAAACCGTGATATGCCGAGCTGCTGGTGCGCCCAGAATTCCAATGGTCATGGCCAGATCCGCATCCAGGGGGGGGGCGAAGCCCCCCCTACAAAATATTTTGCCCCCTCTAAGCAAACACTTTGCCCCACCTGGTGTCCCAAGCTGGTTACGGGCCTGGTCATGACATAATTCACATTCATCTTCACCCAAACACTTCATGTTTTTTTGAGAACCGTACACTAAAATTAAGCTCAGAAGAAATACGAATACCGAAGGTCGCTTGATTTCAGAGCGACTACGGCTGAGCACACCACTTGTTGCAGGAACACTTGGGTTTCACAGAAAGATGAAAAATTATCAAAATAAAAAGGAAAGACTAAACGAGGTTACGCAATGTTCTTTGCTTGAAAGCGTAGCAATATAGCGTTCCATTTGGGTAAACGTATTTTCTTCAAACAGACGACTTGGTGTTGGTACAACGTGTAAGCCAGGGGTGGGGAACCTGCGGCCCGCGTGAACATTTGCTATGGCTCGCATCAGAATTTTCGTTACCCAATTTAGAGTAGAAGATGGCGTCAAAGTGAAGCTCCATGATAAACAGGTGCTTAGACAGTAAGCCAGAAGCCTCTATCACTTAAGATAGTATGTCACAAGCAGCCTCTATCCCTTGTCGTAAGACAAAAGTAGAATTTTAGGTTTAAATCAATTGTTATTTGAGGCCCGCCAGCGATAATCCACAATTTATGCGGCCCGTGGTAGTAAATAAGTTCCCCAACCCTGGTGCAAACAATAGCAAAGCTGAAGGGATCAACAATTGAACAACCGGAAAACTTTCCAATTTTGTCCTTCAAATGTTGATAAATTGCCGAGCCCTCCAACAAGATTTATGAATTCTATTTTTGAACAGAAACCAAGGGCGTATTTTTGATATTAAGTATTAAAAAATGTAAACGCAAGATAAATCACAAGCATTGTAAGAAAACCGGCCAAAAGTTTACGGTGTGAGCTGCCACATCACTTCATTGTAGTAACCACCTAATTTAACGGAAGAAGACCCAGCTCCAAGGAATTAAACACCATGGTTTTAGAGACTGGCCAATTGCGTTAATCTAATCCAACCTCAATACAAACTTCACTTTTCACGTCTGATCCAAACCAAGAATTGATGATCTTAAACCCAGACCCGGAAATGGAACTAACACTTCGTTAACTTTTTACTACGTGCAATAGAAAAATAAAGTGTTAGTCGCAAGCAGGAGTTTTCGTTGTTTAAATTTTTGAAAGAGTTTTATGTTTAAGTTTGAATGGTAAACGAAGTTGATACCTAATACGATTGAATGTGGCCAGCTCTCCCAACTTTTATTAAAATCCACGTCCACCTGCGTTTGTTTTACGGTTTCAACCTATGCTTGTGCTTCTGCGCTTTCCAGCTCATTCCTTGATTGAAATTGCTACCTATCATTCAAGAATACTGGTATCAACAGTTCGACCTTCTTGCATGTTATTCCAAATTGTTTTTTTATTCCTCGGCTCTTTGACAAGTACTTTATTATACTCGAAATGCCATGACTGGACGTGACATATTTTCTCTTCGAGAAACAGTCGCTCAAATGTTACTTAAAACAGTAGGCGATTCGCTGGTATACATCTTTACACATTGGTTGGTTCCATATAACAGCGTAGACTTTTTGAATGTCACAAGAAACCACACGGAAAAGTAGAATGTTTTTTGAAAGGCAATGACTCTAAATATCCTTGCGGCAATGTTGACATCTAGAACTACATTTTGCGATACTATCGATTCCCACAGTCAAAAGATGTCATGTCGTGACCACTCTGGTGACTTTATCTGGCAATTTTAAGATCGCCTGCAAACTTTTCTCCACACTTCCAGCGCAGCAACTGATTGAACGTTCCTGCAGTTGCAAGGCGTTCCCTTTTCGGTGGGAACCAGTTTCTGTATGTTGTGACACTCGCGTCAATAATTGTTTCGGTTGAATGTTGTGACCAGCAGACTTCAAAGCGTTGTTGAGTGATCGATGTTTTAGCGGTTGGATCGCTTTAAAACAGTCGTGACAACCAAACTGAAGCGGTTTTGAGAAACTTTGCTTCAGGTCTTGCGGTTAGCGCCCGTAAAAGAGATGCAAGCTGATGTCGGGAAATTAAACCGCGCCTCCGTCCAGCACGCGGCGCAAAACGCATTGAGTGTTTGCGACAGTAGTTTCGTTTTTTGTAGAAGGTTCGCCGACGGTGACCGGTAATTGACCGCACAAGCTGCCATTGCGCGGCGCCGGGAATTTCGCACCGAACGTTGTTTTTGAAACAGTTCGCGATAATAAAATGTAGGTATGAACCAGGATTTAGTCGCTAGAAACACATTGGATCGAACAGGAACAACGACAACAGACCAGCCGGCATAAGTTCTCATAAATGTGCAAAGGGTGTTGGGCAGGATGTAGACACAGACGCTTAGGAAGCTTATACAGCGAACTGTGAAGGAGTGGCGTGGTTTTGGTAAAGTACACGGTCCATTGAGGAGTGGATTAGTTTCGAATTTATGCGTGAGATTTTTGCACTCATTAATAACGTTTATGAAGCCACGCGACATATACTGGCTTACTTCGGCACATTACGAAATTTTTTCACTGTTGCGTTGCAATGTGCACTATTACATCACAATCAACCTCCAACTAGGTGATGTGCAAGGCGCCTACAAGCTACCCCAAGTTAACCATATTCTCAAGACTAGGTTCTTCGTTTTTAAAGGTTGGCTGAGAATTACATTCTTCCAATAAACAAAAACATCGTTTTTTGAAAGTAGTCTGACGAGAGATGCGATAATTCTCTTTCAATTCGGCAGACGTTCAAAATCGCAAGGCCTCATTCAGTCGGGCTGACGTACCTTGCATGCTGATTGTGCGAAGATCAGCTATTTTCATCAAGAGCTTGGGAAAGATCAGCGGCTGATTCAACCTTTTGTTTCTGCAGTGGAGACGGAGAGCTTCCAGAAGAGGCTCTTGAAGACGCTCGACCCGTTCTGGTTCTTCGAGCCCCTGACGGTCTGCGGGAGGAAGACAAATAGTTTGTTGCACGGAATATCGCCACTTACAAACAGACTGGCGTATCATATGACACGGGAAACTTCACCTCGGCTCGTTGGCCGACAAGAAACGCCGCTGACAAATTACAGCCTTTTTACGTCGAACTTAGAACTACCGCGGGCGTCTCCGGTAACAATACGCCAATAACGTTGTTGATAAACAGAACGCTTTGTTTTTCAACACAACTGGAGCGACAACTTTCAACCCGCAAGAACGGTAAAGCATTTAATATACCACGTGAAAGACATAATGAACCAATGGTGGATACTTTGGCAAAGACAAAATTAACTAAAAGTACATCCGATTTTTCACTGCAAAATCGCTTTTAAAAAATTCAATATTGTGTAGTACACAATAACCGATGTCAAAAGATTTACCGATGTCATTTTGCAAAAAAACGTCTCCCAACATCAAAGCAACTTTCTGAACAGGTCATAAAAATGTTGATATGAAAACTTTGTGTAATAATTTTGTGTAATCTTAGTACATCTGAAGAAAAGCCATTGGCCAAACCTCACCTAAAAGTATGTCTGCAGTTGATAAAAAGGTTTATGAATGATGTCTATAAATGGTGCAACAATCACACAAAGTGTGCCGCACAACGTCACACAAATTAATGCCGCAAAGAATATCATGACAAGTCAACATGGCAATGCTTTTTTTTTATTCGTGCACGCACATTTCGAACTTACGCTTGTTCTCAAAACAATAAAACGGAAGAATTTGAATTTCATGTCTAGCTTATGTTTTCCTTTGTAGATGAACAAAAAAACGAAAATTTTGAATAAATTGCCAAAACAAGCCATTCCGTCCAAGCGCAAACAGTTTACCGATCCAAACGTTAGGCTGTTATCTTTGAGCCCCCTTGTCAAAGATGCGCTCTCTTAAACACTGCGCCTCCTGTGAACATTTTCCAACCCTGGCACACAAGACAGGAAGCAAAACTGCTATTTTCAGAAGTGCATCTTTTTTATGCAGTAGACATTTTGCTCTTCAAATGTCAGTTAATTTCGCTGCATCTTTTCTTGGAAAGCGTGCAGTCGTTCGTTGAACTTTAACAATTAGATGAGATCGCTTTCTTGAAAAAGGTGATATCCAACCTTTTCAAAAGAGCCAGTTTTGTTATTTGAGCAAACACCAAGCAACTCGCATCGCATTTATTTGACACAACTCGAATTGTGTGGTTTTGTGAAACGCTGCATCTGTATCGCTTTGCTTTCGGTATACGTCGAAGTGCTTACTGATTTTTCGTGGCAACCAGGAAAATGAAGCACACTAACCCATCTGACCGCTGCAAAACAAATTTAAAGAACAGCAGGCGTGTCGTACCTGGGAAAAGAATACATATTGCACAGAGAAGACCGACTTCAGTTTCGTCAAGGTTGAGCGAAGCGAGTGATCGAGCGAATCGGTAAACAATGTCGGTGATTGGTCCGAACCCGCACACGCGCATCTGCGCACGATTCAGCGTCAAACCGTCGGTGAATGTCATCGTTTCTTTTGCAGGATTGTATCGCGAGCAGAGGCGAAGAACCTGTGACAAACAGGACGTCAAAAATGCGGAAAAACAAGCCGATGTTCGCCAAAGGTTAAGAAACCTCGTTTATTCATCTGTTTTCTTGTTTATGATCACAACATCAGAAACTTCCACAGATTAATATTATTATTAATACAGATTTATATGTGTACCTCTTTCTTGAACGATGCAGAAAGTCTAACAACTTGTGGTTTCGCGCTTTGATGCAGTCAGATTGTTTATATTCGTCCCTATTCTGTTTATATTCGTCCCTATTCTTTGAACACTACAACCGCATTTTTCTTTGTGACTGAGTGCTCGAAGGTTACAGTGTTTGTTTGAGGGGGTGTGTATGCCACAATACTTTCGTACTTCACCTGGCCTTGACTACGGTTGGACTCAGTGCCCTGCTCTCGATGTAGTGTTGTACCAAGTGTTATGGGTTGGCAAACAATAGTGTTAAGAAAGCGTCTGTAACCCTGTTGTTCTACTTCCAACCTCGCTATTAATCGTTCTGTGTTTGTTTTTATCAATCTGCATTGTGCAGACTTTGTGTGCTCGTACTCTATGTTGGTTCAAATATTAACCAGAAGACTGAGCTTCCACTGAGCCAGTGCAACGTTGTGATGCAGGCGATATTGCCACTTTCGCCTTTTAAGTGATAATGATCGCATGACGGGCGAAAGTTCCGTGCACCCATGCCCGCACCGCACGGGCGTACGTCACGTTAAACTACTAGAACGCGTCAAAATCGATGGCTGTTTTTTCTTGATGATCTGAAGATCCAAAGTTTGAAAGGAACTTTAATTGAAAGAATTTCTAATTAACTGTTTGCGAGTGGTGTCACTTACGCCATTCAGTACGCAAGCAGCAGGCGATGCAGCAGTGCTTATCATCCACCCTAGCAAACATCCACATTTCTTAACGTTTACGGAAGTGCAAATACGCCTCGCTGTTTGTAATCACAAAGTGAAGAGTCACTTTCAAGCCAAAATAAGCTTGAGGAGAAATCCTGTGGAGCTTGATCAGGTGATCTGTATCTTCTTACGACTAAGTCCCTAGATTTGTGCTTGTAGGTAAGGTGAGTGCTATGACAAGCGTGCAACACCAGGAAGTGCTACCTGCTCACCTCCGTATAACCCTTACCCGAAACTCGCGAACATAATAGCTTGGGCATGAAAAAATGCCGGCAGTCCTGTGACGTGACAATACTGACGGTTCACAAAAAGTGCAACGCATTTTAGCAGGTCACGATGGCGCTTCCGGCCTGTATGTCAAAATACTGCGGAAACATCTGTTGATAGTGTCAATTGAAAGCTGATGAAGGTCCTGCACTTTGTTTAGCCTTTTAAACTCGGAAGAACACTTTTTTGAACTGTATGCAGTGAGAAGATGCCATAAATGTCAACTTCTTGAATATTTCTATTAGGAGTTGTTTAAATTTAGAGTAAGATCGCCAACTTTCCAAAAACAGACAGCTAAGTAGTAAAATCTAAGTTCCATGGAATTTGAAAACGTTTTGCCGCAAAAGCGGTAGGAAAAACAGGTCGATTTGATAAAAATGATTTACTGACGCGAAGGCTTTGTTTTCCTTTTCTCAGTAACTTAACCCACATTTTTTATTATCCATTTCACCTTGGGTGACGCTTCAACCCGCATTCTACACAAACTCTTAACATGCTTCTTTGAACAGTTTGAATTTCGCCTCGTAAATAGCAAAGATAAAAACACTCAGACATTTCAAAACTTTACGCGCCTAAAGCATTTTGAGATAGTAGGTTTTAAAAGCTGTGTCGAACTGACTTAGTACGCCAGTTCGGCTTTGTGCGTAGTTATCACATCGAAATACAAATTTAAAACATCCACCTTCAAACAAATTTCTCTCGGGCATGTCTTTATCCTGAAACGTTCTACCGAGAAAATTTTACACTGTAAACTTCATGCGAAGACTAAAACCTAAATATTTCTTCCTGTGAATATTTCTTCCAAGAAATACTGCACTTTTTGGCAAAGTAACTTGTCGACATTGTGGCCATGGAAAAAAGGGGCTACACATTATTTATACGAATCATGTCATCGTGGGAGTTGCACGACAATTGTATCAAGCATTAACTCTTCAAGTGTTCGTCAAATCAATGAAATAGCAATTTACCACAAAAGAGAACAAAAGTTTGAGCAATAAAACAAGCAGTCTTTAACCAACCACTTCTTTGCAGCTTTGACGAACAGTACGCTATTTCGCCGGATGTCCACACTGGAAAAATTTTTTTCCGTATCAACCCAGTGAGTTAGTTTGCCGCAAAGAGCATTCGTCGTTGTCGTGAAACCCATTTTTGAGGCAAAAAATATTGAATCCGAACGACTGGTTGCACGAAGCCAATGCGTTCAAACCGGTATTGAAAGCACAACCAAAACAATCGTTGTGTTTGAAAGATTGTGCGACTGTTATTCGATGTAAACTGAACTAAATCTTTAGTGGAGCATCAAAAGTAGCTTTAACACATAAAATTTAGCCACAACTATTGAAAATATCTTTTAAAACGTTTCACTTCGCCCTTCACTTATGATTTTCGAGAAAGCAAATCTAATGCAGCCTCACTGATAATGGCTTAACTGTGAACCGAAATCTTTCTGAATTTTTCAAATGTTGTTATCTGCAATTTTCTTTTTCGACGTAAACTTATGTACTTTTACAGTGAGGTAGGCAAGTTGTTTGTGTGTGTGTGTGTGTGTGTGTGTGTGTTTGTGCGTTCGTGCATAATCCATAAAAGTATAACACATTAGTGTGTACTCCGTAACAAGCATAGCAACGCCAGCAAACAACATCCGACTATGACAAGCAATCCTACAATTTATGCAGCGTCCTCGCATTCGATCCGACACGTCATACAGAGTGCAAAGATGGCACCGAAAGGTCAACAGGAAAAGCAGGGAAGGTCCCGCACCCGGTTAGGTCGTTTTGCTGACGCTAAGTCACAGCATCTCATTGTAACAAAGTGTGGGAATCAAAGGAATGAGTTTCAGATTGAAGCCGCTGATTGAACTTTTCCGATTGAACTTTTCACCTCAGTCTGTGACTCGTACGAAACAAACTGCGCGCTGTTTTCAGTTTAACCAGCCTTGAGTGCGATTTTGCATAATCCTACTTTGTAACTTCTACACAACTGTAATCGCGTTTCGAGGGCAATCAATAAGGATTGAGAAGTCATAAAGTGCTTTCGCAATTTTGCGCCTACAGGTGCGGCATTAAGATTCAAGGGCCTCTACAATGACATATCGACGGTTGAGTCAAAGAAGCAGACCAAGGCCGTCGCAGCATACCCAAGGTATATACAACTAACAAACATTTGAATGGCGAACGAGCATACAATAACAACAACACAACAAAAACAAGCAGTCAAATAAAGCGAAAGCAAAAAGGCAAACACCCAACGAGTAAAACTTCTTACACATTAGGAGAGACCCCATTGGAGTACATCCACAGCAATATACTTTAGGCTTCCGGGCGAGTGGAAAGGCGCCAATTTGAATAACAAAAGAGACAAAACAGACTCTTGCATCAAGCGCAACGCGGTCATCATTCACACAGCAGGTAGAGCTTACCAGAACGTCCATGCTGGCGGACTTGATCAGTGTGATTTGGTCTTGCATGCTGCATTCGCAAAAACCTGGTATTTGTTTCGCAAATTCCACGATTTTGATGATGCACTTCGTTGAGCGGTCGGAAAACTGCACCCACAAATTCAAGTCGAGCTGGTTTGAGGAGGTCGAAAATGGATAACTCTGTACAAGCCAATCACATAACAGTTCAGGATACAACACATCATCGCGTGCATTGTGCAACCCTTATACTTCTTGGATTAGACATGGTAAAATACAAAAAATTATCGTTTAAGGAAGAAATGTTGCACCCATAGATATGAACCCACCATGAAACCCTAAAATAATCTTGAAGGATCCTGAAGAAAATCAAACGTTTTATTTTTTATATCAGTGCACGAAACAAAACGCGGACGCAAACAGCAACGGCAACGCAGTGGCTCAGGACATGCTGGCTTTTATGTGGTAATTACTCGTTTTTCAAAAAATTAGAGAAATAGAAGTTTTGTTAAAGTTTGTTTGTTTTTACCACGACTCTTGTGCTTAGGAACGAGCTTTCAGTTGTGACATTTGATTATAACTCAAGCCAAAGAGCATATTACGTCACAATTCATGCTGCACCTCTTTGTATAAGGACCGCATATGCTTTGCAAGAAAAATACGTAAGTGAAGAAAATTCTTGCTGGTTAATGCCTGGCGCAGTCGAAAAGCCGCCATGTTTTACTGGCGGTTTTACACCGTTCGAAGATACTTTTGTCTCCTTAAAAAAGGTGTCTGGTGTCAGCTGAACAGTTTTGCAGAAGAAATGTTAGTTCCATCTGAAGTGAACAAACAGCCTGCGTGACTGCAGAGTTCGTCACTTAAACGGCAAAGGTCACAACTGTTACCGGCAGGGACACGCGCGCGAGCGTTATCGCTCGCGTTCCGAGCTGCGCATAAAGGTCCGCCCGCGTCTCTGCGTTAGATCTTGTTTCATGTCATTTCCTGGAAACGGTCGATGCTTACCGGTGAATATCTTTCCGACTCCTCCACAGTCGGGCACGTAGCCGCGTGGGCGGCCGACACCGTCTGAATCAGGTCACCAATGGAGTCCGGTATGGATTCTGGTGATCCAAACAAGCGCCGGTAAGCGACCGAAACAGCTGTCTGTCTCTCTTTTCCTCTCTTCCTGCGGCGATCGTTGCGGACAGCTGCAATGGTCAATTACAGTTCGTGAAATGCACGCTGTGTCTCGGGTAAGGCACGTCTGCTTGAGATTCTTTATCTTCGGCAATTTGAACAGATAATACGGTGTTCTTTTCGCAGAACGACCGTTCAGTGAACTTCTGGCGTAGCCTGCCTGGGCAGATACTTGGTGTCACCAATCGGCGCTTTGATCGCCGGAAGTAGCGGACGCATTCATTCATGTACATCGCCGACAAAAATGTATACAGTGAAGATTTTGTCCAAATCGATTTCTGAGCTTTTCAATGAAAAGACGAATTGTAATGGAAACTATTTCTCGGGCAAATTTTATTCAACAGCAACCATGAAAAATATCTGCAACGCATGCGTCTGAAGAAATAAAAGTTTCACGTAATTACTTGTAAATTAAGAACAGTGCTGGCGCTCTTGTTGGTGAACAATGTCGACAGGTAGGGACACATTGCCTCACATTCAGCCTTTCACTTCTTGCGAGTGTCATGATAACGCACTGGGCCTAGCAAAGGCTTTTTCGAGGTTGGAATGCATATATCACATTTCAGCCTTTGCGGCAGACTTCCACAAGAAGTCTGCAGGGAAATAACGTGCTGGTAGTTATGGGCCACACTTGTCCAGCTCGCAGTTCATACGTGACGCCAGATAAGTCCTCAGCGCAAACACGACACTTTTTTGCAACCTGGGCGTGAGCTTGCCAGACTTAAAATCAGACCTACTCACATTCCCGCAGCATTCCTGCAGCCAAACACTTCTGCAGTCGACAAAATTGGCATCGGCTTCGTGTAACCTTGTTGATGAGGCACTGACGATCTCGAGGACAAGTATATTGCACGTTTTTCTGAACGCTGCGACGGAAAAAACCCTGAAATTGAAAGCCAAAGTCATTTGGTCATTGGCAGTTCCGATACTGCATAAGATTGCAGTGGTCGGTTTCAAAACACGCAATCGTAAGTTTGCAAAATTTACGACGTGGTGCCAACCAGATCGTCGCTATTTATGATTCGGCAGGCCAGCAAGAGGTTGCAGCAGGCCCGCAACCAGGGGGGCAACCGAGAAATTGCCCCCCACGAAATTTTCCAATAAATTTTGAAACCGCCAAATACTTTTTAGTTGTTAGGTAAAACAACAAGTTGCAATTATTTTCCCCAAAACCAAAGTAACAGTTGGTTGCGTCCATAGGTTGCAGAAGATCATGTTACACTTTATGTATAACTACGTTGTGGACGACTGTGCGACAAAGTGTGGAATTCGTAGAATTGAAGTAGTTCTCTCTTGCGTTGGTATGACTCCACCTTAAACTCCCCAGCTACGAAACCAAACAGAACAAAAGACATGTACGTTATCAGTGTTTCAAGGCAAGCATACAAATTAAAGGTGGTCGAAAAATTTCACCAACGTGCCTACAAATTATAGCCACCTTGAATGTCTTTCTTTCTAACGGGTAGAGACGTCGCTCAAAAGAGAGACTGAGACTAATAAAATTTTTCAGCGGCTTCTAAAAGTAACAAGAAATCTCCGTTAGCTTTTGTGACGTTAGCATCAATGAAGAAAATTTTGTGGCAAGTAAACAACGCTGTTGTTCAGTGACTATTCAAAAATGCTTGTTACGGAACTTCGGAACTACGTCTGTTATGTCGTCTATTATGTTTAACACGCCGTAACCAAACTGTAGCCAGAACAAAAGTAAGCACACGACAGCACCATAGTCATGCAGCAGAGGAGTCAGATATAGCAGGTCGCTTACACAAAATGCAACCTTTTTTCCAACAGTCGCCTACAGGTCAAGGGCGATTGAGTTTATCATAATCAATAAATCAAAATTTCTTTTTCGACAAGTGCAAGCGAAAGTTTACGGAGGATGTTGTTCGTCCTGATCGATGCAAGCACCCGGATGTTGTTGCGCCATCGCGTGGCAAACCTGCGCGCTTGCAAGTTTGCTTTTCAGAAAACGCCAGCTGTCGTTAGCACGCGCGTGCCCCGCGCGGCAAGCGAAAAAACACCTGCGTTCAATCTTTCGCTGCGCCAATAGGCAGTCGCGCAGTCTCGGCAACAATGCATTTTTCATGACGAGCTGACCTTTTTCCCCGCGCGAACAACAGCGCAACGAGGCTGTCGACGGCAGGGCAGGCTTACTGCTGCACTCGCGCTCACCTTGCAACCCTCGCACGACGACACGCCGTAGTGGTAACCTGACGAGCGGTCGCCGCACACGCAGCACGGCTTGTAGACACGGGGCGGTGGTGGAGAGTCGGGTGACGTCACAATCGGAGGAGTGACAGACGGCTCGCGATCGGACGCCGCGCCGCTGGAACATGTGCTGCCCGTGTCGGACTGGCCCACTGTGAAGAAAATGTATTTTCAGTGCCTGGAAAGGATGGGCTGATTTTTCGAGCGAAGGCAAGATGTTCTAAGCAAGTGTGACATTGATGGAATGTGTTTAAACCAGCCATTTTTCAAATCCGAATCGGAACGTGGTGAGTCCGTAAACACGTTTAAGCAGAGTCCGCAGACTTCAAGCTAAAGGGAGACACTCATACAAATTAATGCTATAACAGGGCAACTGAAGCGACCCGAGTCATAGAAAATTTTCACTCACATTATTCCAACTAAGTAACTTGAGACTTGAAATCATTTGCTGATAGACAGTTATAGTTAAATGCCAGAAACGATTGCGAAACGATGGCTTAAACACTCACTCTTTCCACCCATTTGAACCAAAAGATCAAAACAGTGGAAAAAGTTTTGCGAAAAAATGAATTTGTAGTTACGTAATATCTCGATATCTCGTGTTAACTGATTTGTTTGTGCTGCAGTGATGCTTGCTTTGATATTTCTTAGCAGCAGTCACGCTTTTAATGACTTGATATGCAACACGAGATAATATTCAGAAGCGTTGGTCGTTTGTCGCTGCCAACAGTGAGTGACAGAACGACGCACAAGTGCATTGAAGAACAGTATTAAAAGAAACCCAGATGCAAAACAATTCGCAAGCTTAAATGCAAAGCAATCACATTCCGCAGGGCTTTCTGGGAATCCATTAAAACTCGCTAACTCAAGCACCGGTGTTTGCCTCCTTCAATTCTGCTGAAGAAGGTTGACCTTTCTTTCACCGAACTACAAGCAAGGAAGGTCGATGTTTTCTGAAAACTGGAGTATTGGTGGTCCCTAAATTGTTTCATGCCTTCACTAAACCTCGGCTTTGTAGTTCGGTAGTTAATATTCATACAACAGATAAAGCAAAACAAATTTTAAAGACGCTTTGGATGTGCAACGAAAAGACGCTGCAATTAAGATTTAACTTTCGTCAAGATATTATGGCGTTTCTGCACACAACCAACTGCTTACAAATTACTAAAAATAAAGCTTGTTTTTCTTGTCGTTACGTCTTCATTTGCAAGACAGAACTTACGTTCTGGCTACAAAAAGTGATCATGGTTTTAAGAAGCTGAGCTTAGCTTTTGGTTACAGTAGACGCTGTAGATACACAGTGGAAACATATACTTTTAACACGACGAGAGCAGCTTTGCAGATTTGTTTGACTAAATTTCACTACTAAATTGCAAGCGCTTGATGGTTCTATAAAACTCAATGGGTGTTAACAACACGCGAGTTAGTGTAAGCACTTGATGTCTCGAAAGATTTAATAAAAAAATTTTAAGCTCTTTTTCAAGCCACTGCTCCCTCAAGTATAATGTACAAACCAGCAGAAGCAAACACGCAGATAGTTTTCCTGTCGCGTTGTTCGCATGTAAGCGGCGCAGGTGCGCTGGCTACGCGATCCAGTAAAAAAGCCGAAACGAGCTGCTCAAGTGTGAGGTCAGGGTTGCAGATAAATAATGTTTGGAAACCACCAAATATAACATTGAGAAAAACAGTTTACTAACTTCTAGGTCAATACTACGAAAAGGTGTTACCGAGTTCGTCCAGGGCTTCCGCGAAATCGTTGTAAGGCGAACTACTATAACCAAACGCTATGAACTTGACGAAACTGCTCTGAGGAAAATGTTGAGAATCCTGTGGGCTGCTGTTAGAACAATACATCTGATACGATGGTATTTTCCAGAAATTTTGCAGGTTCAAGGTTGATTTTCATCTTTAAGGGGTCCGCGGTACAGCAAGCACGAATCAAATATGTATTTGTCACAAAAAAAACGTTTGAAAACTGAGATCGGGGTGATGCAATCCTTGTTGAACTAAGCATTGTTTCCGGTTGCAAAAGTTCAAGAGAGTCACTATAAACGACACAAAAATTACACATTCTAATTTTTACAGAAAATGCAGGTTGGCTGCCCTTTAGAAACGTGCCACAAAACGTAACAGCTGTGTTTTGACTCATTCGGCGAAAAAAACAGAAATAAAAGTGAAGTGTTTTTCACTTTTTACTTTTATTATTTGACATCTAGTTTTGATGGAGATGACAACTGGGTCTCGAGCTCAATAGCCCAGGTCAGGTCAAGTGTCGATTGCGGGAAGATTTTGTTTCAGCTGTTACGTCACTGTGGTTGGTTACTACAGGTTGTCGCTCCTATTTTTATTCGAATGAGGCCAGCGCTAGAATGTTGCACGATCTCATTGCCCGATTTCACAGTCTTACATCTGCCGAACAACAGTCAAAATATTGGAAAAAGCTGGCATGCCGCACAGGAAAGTGAAAGCTTGCTGGCGTTTCCGAAGTTAATTGCATCATAGTCACGCAAGAAGGAAGATTACGAATTTTGTAAGAATTTCTGCAGCTCTGTTGCGTGAAACTTGAAGCAGTTAATGTCCCTCGCACATTTCATTTATCTCTTTCAAGCCCTGACTAGGACAGATAACGCAATCAACGTTTCGTCGGCATTCGTTTCGTTTTCACGAGAAAATGTTTATAGTTCCTGGCTCGTGCTGTGAAATTTCTCACTTGTGGCAGGTTGCACGCTTTCCCATTCGTGGCAGTTTCCGCTCCCGTGCTCATGCTCATAACTTTCCAAGTCGTGGGAAGAATACATTGTGGGTGTTTGCAGTCGCAGATCCTCCGTCCTCTGCCGGAACAACATCAGAAGCAATATCAGTGACGGTCTCACGGTACGGCGAGCGGTCTCACTCACTTGCAAAGCGAAAATAGACGCAGTTTTATATAACAGTGATTTAATTACGTCCAGATCCAAATCATCAAAGGCGGCAGGCATGGGAGAAGGACACCCAGTGCCCTTGGCCTTAAGATAAAAATACTCAATTTAAATGGGAAACCTTTTTAACTGAAGCCCAGATAATGGCTTACTAGTGGTTTTAACTGGCCCACAAGAAGCGAATTATTAAAACCCATACAATAAAATGAGCAAGGGTAACTTTTCACCAAATGCGTCAAAATTTACCACCAGGTGGTTCGCGGATCTTTGTACACGGAGTTGAAAAATACAATAAGCGCGTCGCGAGGAAAAATTTGGCTAAGCAAGATCACCATACCTATCGTAATAACCGACGATTTATGCAGAAGAATCTATTCTAATGCAGACTATATGCTTAGAAAAACTTAAAAGGTACGAAGTTTTTGTGTGTCACACCCCCCTGTAAGAGGCTGTCGTCATCGAACTAATGTAGGACGTGTGTGCGTCGACCACGCTGCGTTAACGCGATTGCAAAGGTACTAATACTGCCCACTTTAAACGGTCAAAACACGGAAATGAAGTGCGGTCGACTCAGTGCATATCGCACAATTGAAAAAATAAATACTTTTAGTGACGCTTTACGAATTTCATTCAGGGTAAGTTGAAAGTCTCAATTCATCACGCAAAAAATCGGTATGTATCTATATAGTCGTTGCTTTCTAACTTTGGCACACTCTTACTAAATTCAACAGAGGTTTCTGCAATGCCTTTCAGTCTTCCCCACACAGCATGCGGCACCGTGACGTGGCAACACACAACGCAGCATCATCCGTTAACTTTGCGCGAACCGAAGAGTTAGGTTTTGATTTGAGCATATGATATAGGCGAGGAAGCGAAAGCTTCCGGAGTGGAGAGGCCAACAGTTCCAGCGAAAGTTCAAAAAGCAAAGAGGTTATATGACACAACATGGCGATCATACAACCGTTGGGCGACTTCAATCCGCTTTTGGTCTATTTTAACTTTAGCAAGAAATAACTGCACACAGTTAACAAGAAAACGTAGCGTTTTTTTGCGTTACTGTTCCTTTTGCAGGACTTTCAAGCTTTACTCCAAAGTGAAACGACACAATACATTTGCCAGGCAACTTTTTCAATAACAGTAACTAGCACTTTGCTTGGGTGTTCGCTGCTGGACTTGTAGGTAGGAGACTGAAACTGGAACGAGTCATACTACAACATCAAGAAATTGGCAGTTGTCGATGTATCGTCCAAATACCCCTAAGCGTTTCAGTGAGAGTAGATCAAAGGGCAACGTTCTCTGCTTCTAGATGAAATGATAATTCAGCCTCGCGAAGAGTGTTTCGCTGCTTGCTGCTTCAACGTTCCCTGCTTCTAGATGAAATGATAATTCAGCCTGGTGAAGAGTGTTTCGCTGCTTTGCTGCATCAAAGCGATACGTAAACCAAGACGTCATTATCGAAGCAGCTGGTGATTAATATTGACTTTCGAAACCTGTGCTCAATGTGGCCTTTTAAAGATTTAAATTGAAGATGGCGATATTTGATTTGCTAATCGCATGAATGCAACACGAACGATCGTGGCAATGACGTATGATATTCTTTGCACATTGCAAACAGTAAGTCACCTTATGCGTTCGCTAGTTAAGCTCCATCTAATCCTCCCTCATTTCACGGTTCACCGATATGACGCGGTTCACTGATTGAAGGTTACGGTTAGATATCTCCCGAAAAATGCACACGTAACACCAAGCTATTTATGGTCTGATGTACTGTAAAATCACCTCCGTAGCATAGCGCACTTTTTAAATTTTTGTTTGAATTTTTCACTAATTGGGTAACTTACCATTCGGCGAATGTCAGCTAGATGATCATGAGTTGAAAAACCATTGTACTGACGGTCAGCAACCATACAGTCCATGGCAAGAAGTCGGCTCAATCGTGCCAGCACAGTGGAAAAGCAAACGGTAACGGCAGAAGAAAGCTGGCAACACGTTAACAAAGCATCAAAATAAACAACCGTTTAGTTTTGCTGTCGAGACACACAGTACAACGCAAATTCACCTCCGCGGAGGTGATCGACATCGAGTAAAACAAGCTTGTACTTCGTCAGTATGCTATAGCGCCGCGTACATGATGCACCAATCTGGGTGTAATAAGCATCTGCATGATAAATAATCATTCTGAATCTTACGTCTTTCCACGCCGCAGCGCTTTGTTTTATAGGCTTGACTCCATGTCACTTTGCCAGCATTTTTTCGAACTTGACAAGCGAGCACAGTGTCTGCCCCAATGGAGTATGACGTTGTGTGTGTGATTCAACGTTTGTGTACCCTTGCTTCCTTTTGCTACTTTTGTACTCGTTTCGGTACTTTAACCTTGTTCTGATTTCACCCGCGCAGGTACCTCACATCGTCAACCGTACATTTTCTTTTGAACTCATGATAAGGTATGAGAATCTGATGCGCAGATTCTCTTCCGACTTGTTTTAAATTGTAGTGTACACACTAATGGTTCGCGGGCTGAAATTGTGCTGAGGTTATGAAAACAAGGGGTTGGTTTTATGCCTATAAAGTTAGTAACCTACATAAACGCACATTCATATTTCCTCGTTAAAACACTGTGGTAAATGCTTACAGGGACGCACCGATATGATTTAAACCCATGTAACTTCAAACTCGTTCGGGTCTGCTGTGTACCCTGTGGGCTATACGCGCAAATGCATCATGGTCACTGGGTAACTGCATTGCTTCTTCGTGGTCTGTGTTGCTAAAATGCTTTTTGCCACTGTCATGCGCAAGGTTTTTTCAAAGGTTTGACCTTGGTAACTGCTAAGACATTCTAGAGACCCCAATTATTTTATCTAAATACTGAGATGATCGTAAACCAAAGTTTTAAGCGTGTTTTGATGGTGGTAGTAAAGCGCGTTTTTACTGTATTTTGAGAGGTCGTTGGAAAAATTTGAGAGACCGTTTCGGTCACTCAAAACACCTTAAAAAATCATTGGTCATGCGCGTCCTACATAATATCATGGTTGCTGCATGGCTTTCCTCTTCATGACCTCCACTGTCACTCACTTTTCTCACCTATGTACATAACTCACCTCTTTATCTGTCTCTTTCTCAACTCTTCATACATTGCTTGACCTCCATCATATTTTAGCTGAACGACTGTTACCTTTGTGATTTGGTTTTTATGGGTTTGTCCTGTACTTCTATGTTATGTGTTGTTCTTGTTTTCATATTTCATTTGTTTTCACCGGGGCTATAAACTTTTAATAGCGGATAAGCAGAAGGCAGCATTCTGTAAGACTGTGTTAAATGCACTGCAGGTTTATTTTCTACAAGTTGGCAAAGTAATCCTGTTAGTTAATACCACAGTCTTTACCGCCCCGGCTGTCACGGTGTAGTTGGAGATACCTAAGTCTCAAGAGCATACAGTCAAATCTCGATGAAAAGGTTTGACTGTATTATCTTTTTGTCTTGTATGAAATCTCGTTACTATTGTCAAACGTTTCTCGGTAAAATTAGTCAGACGACTGGCCTGAGTTTCCCCTTCAATATTTTACTAAAGCGTATGTAAATGCACATATAAGCGACTTGTCAACATACTTCAAAATGCTTGCAGAGCGTGAAACTCAATCCTTTTGTCATTTTGAAGTTTTTCACAAGCGTTTGACGGTGGCATTATACGCCGACTTAAGTCGAACAAACAGCTGTGTCCGTTTGCTGCAGCCTAGCGCGGAAGAACCAATAGCTAATATGCTGAACTTGACTCCAAGCATACACACCCACAGCAAAACTACGAAATGTGCCTTATATTTATAGGATAACAATTGAGGCTACAAAATTTTAGTCGCATGCATTTCGCCTGCGGCCTGCTGATGTTCTTATAGAACTAATAACTCTTCAACTACCAACACCCTCTCTATCAGCCCCAAGGGCTGAAGAAACGAATCTGCTTAAGTATCGAGCCAGGCAGCCAATGCAACCGTGTATTCAAGCTGACTGCTTCAAATGAATGCTCTGGTTGCCCTCACAGCTGCTAGCAGCAACACTTTGCCCCAGGTTGGCATCACAACGCGGCTTATCTGGCCTTTCTGGATCTGCCTCTGCCTTTACATGCCGGGGAAAGACGACGAGAGATTAGGCTTCTCTGCGTGAGCAAACAATGTCGCACTCGCCGTAGGCCCCGTGCTGACCGCACCGCTCAATCTTTGTGCGACAACAAACCGATCCCGCGAGAACCGTCAATAGACGATTTCGCGACCAACTCTTGCCCGCCCGTAAACAAATCGACCCGCGCGTTCCTTCGGTCGAAAGGTAAACATGCAGGCAAGGACCGGGGCGCACGACGCGCATGAACCGAACGCGCAACATTCAGTTTCGTGCAATTGTCCTCGCCCGCGCAAGTAAACTTTCTTTCACCTCGACCGCGCCACCTTCAATTGCGGCCTGACCTTCTCACGACCGGGTCACAACCGCATCACTCAGACGGCGAAATGACGCTATCCTGCGCGCGAGCTTCGCGATGGCCGATCGTTGCACCCAGCGCCAGAGAAGACGACAAAAGCTTGCCGCGTGCTGCGCTCCCCTTATCGCAGGATGCTTTCATTATCTTTTTGCGTCTTTTTCCCTGTTGGCCGTCACAGCGCTAAGCCGCTCTTTCTACGCGATGCCGATGACGTCAGCATCCGTACATCGAGTTCAACACCGATGCATGCGTCACGAACTTCCGCGTCTGGGAGCAACGTTGCTCGGTCGGTTGAAGGGCTTGTGTTTTCGTCGTGTGTGGTGGCTTTGTGTACATAAACATACTGCAAGTGACTGGAATTGGGTTTAAATCTTGTCAGGCGCACTATTAGTTGTGTTGTGTTTAGGGTCAAGAGTCGCTTCGAGTGGAGTCTCGTCAAACACCGCATGTCACAAGTGGCTGGTAAAGAAGCGTATTTCAAGTTTACTTGAAAAACGAAAGCATGCAAGAAGGCTTTCGGAAATTAACATGAAGTTCTTTCCATCAATCTTCTGGCTGTAAAAATTTTTCTAGCCGCTCTCTGACTTGCTGCTTTTCGATGGTGAGTTTTGTGATATTTCATAAAGGCGTCATTTCATTCACTCGGAATGAATGATGTATTTTCGCGCTTGAAATTGCAACTGTTATTGCCAATACTCAATAAGATTTCCTGTACGGGTGGAAGCAAATCTCATACTTTTCGGTCCTACCCCGATCAGCATACCACGGTTATACACGCAATTTTACTGAAGAGGGTCTTTTGTGTTGTGTCTTTCAAGCAACAGTGAGCGTTTCAGCACTCTCTGGCAACGCAAAGTTGCCAGAAAGCTCAGGCTACTGACGTCTATCAGAAGTTGTATTTTGTTCCCTCAGGTTGACATGATGCCGAGCAAGCATTTCCTATTCCGCGATGAGTTCATCAATTAGCTGAAACAATGTGACCCTCGTGCGAACTAAGCAAAGCATCGACGGACAACAACGCGTTTATAATCTGTACTGGGGCGCTATAGGTTCTCAAAAATATAAACAGATAAATCCGTCGAAATGCTGTTTGCAATTTGGCGTCCAAGACCAATTTCTCTAGGTATGAGCTATTAAAGCAATATATACCCTAGTAACGGAGTTTGTTTTAACGTATTGCGTCTGAAAGGCAGGCTCGTATTTAGTAACGTGAGGTTTGCGTTTAGGGCGGCATTTTTCAGGTTGTACTTTACGCCGGCAATCACTGGTTTCAAAGTATAGACGTAAAAGCGGGTTGGCAGTGGATGCGTTTTGTTTCGAAGCCTTGCGCTGCTTCCACTCGCATTTCCCTATAACGGCGCTTTTATTTCATATCTGACGCAACCTGCTCCATTTTATCATGTATTGTTTCATTGATTGTGACGTAGAAGGCGTCGCGACTGGCTCGCTGACACCAAGCAAAAAGGAGCACGCCAACCAGCGTCACCGCCCACACACACCAAATACACCGTATCGTTATAAATCGGTCAACAAAGGCACGGCGCCTGTAAGATACACACGATATTCCCCACATTTTCACGTCTGCTTCAACCTCTTAAAAAAGTCTATACTTAGGTAAACCGATCAACAAAACAGGATTTTAACAGGATGTTGGTCACATACTACATCTAGTTGCTGGAAACAATTTGATACCTGATGAACAAAAATGGAATTTTTGAAGTTCACAGAAATTATATCTTCTCATAATGCTTAGAATTGCTTTACACTGTCAAAGGTTAAAAGACCAACGGAGTTGCTGATTTTTCAGAAGTAGGTTACCTTGTCACCGAACGTACTGCTTTAAAGGGCTTCACCGATTACACCACTGGGGTCGAAACGGTACCGTCGAAAGAATGAGTACGAAATTGAATTTCTTTCCTAAAATGAGTCGTCTCCAGAAGTTTAGATGACTTTCTGTGTCCGATGATGATAAAGATGAATGTTGCCAGGCTATCCTGGAAACTTCAAATGCTCACCAGGTTTGTCATCTCTTTTCTTTAGAGTTGGCCAACTCGCGAGCACTTTGCACACGGACGCTTTCAAATTCTTTTGTTGCCTTGCCCAACGACCACAGAACTACACTGCCGTTTCGATGAAAATATCTGAGTAATTTTCTGAAAGTCATGTAGATGTCTCAGGTGAACAATTTTTCTTCTTTTCATTTAACGATTTTACAATAAAAGTTTTAGTGAAAGTATGCGAGTTAACTTTGCAAAAAATCGAAAAAACTGAATGACTTCAAAACTTGTTTGTTGCCTCTTGGACTGTTTCGAACTCTGCTAAGAATCCGATGAAAGCTGCCAAGTTATTTCAAAACTACGACGAAACCTGACGCTGATGTAAAATATCAAGCCCGGTTTTTGAAAGTGTTACTCTTTGATCCCAGATGCACAGCCGGAAAATTGGTTTAGATTCGACGACAGCAGGACGTGGCCATTCTCACCTCACAATAACCAGCAAAGCCAAAGCTGTTTGCAAAACTCTTTCTGCAAGGCAGGTCCAATCGTGTTGCTGTCCTTAGTAATTTGTAGCTTTTAAAAGCCTTTTACATGCAAACAAAATGCTAGTCTTTTTTATAAATTTGTATCGGGCAATTGTGATGTATAGTAGAGCCAATAACAAGATTTCAACTTTTGAACTTTAATTCCTTTCATCACTCATCAGGAAGTATTACCTAACTGCTCGATTTTTATGCTCAGGTGTTACTCCAAGTCAGCATTCAAGCACACCTTTAAACCTAAGTACGTTACAGTACCTTATCGCGTAATTATAAAGCTTACGACACTGATTAGGAAAGGTGATGATAAAGAAAAGGTGTTTGTATCATGGAATAACCCGGTGTACTTTGGGTTTTCTAAAATAAATGACTGCTTGAAACAAGCATATGGTACTGGGTAAAGTGTTTCTGCTTGAACTACTGTATGATTTACAGTTTTAGGACCTTTATGTTTTTTTGCTGTAAAAATGTTCAAATCTATAAAATATGGCGCAACGTCTTAACAGTTGCATCTCCTGAAAAACAATGACCACATATTCAAACTTAATTTGAATTTTCTAAAGTATACTCAGATAAGAGTAATGTGAAATTGTGCTCGAAGAATTCTGGCTTCAAGTTCTTGTTTGTTGCTTTCACTCTTGTAAGCTGCTACACGTAGTCGTAACAGTTGAGATAGAGGTCAGCAACCCTTCCACAATATTTGTAATTTACGCTTTGTTAAGCGAATATTTTTTAAAATGTTTGGTGCAACCTCCTAACAAATGTTTTCATTAGATCAAATGAGACTGCGTTAGTGAATATGCTTTTTGGCCACAACATATTTGCTGCAAGGTACGTTGATGACTGAGTGCAAAAATGCATTGTTCAAGTAGTTTTCACGAAAAGATGGTAGGCTGTCTGTAATTTTCGTAGAAAGAAATTCGATTTGAAAACTTTTTGGATACTGGTCAAAACTTGCTGTTTGGTTGGTAAAACTACGATGTTTTGTGTAGCAAGACCGAGTCTTGGGAAAAAACATTTTTTGAGCCAGAATTTTGTGCTTTCCACGATTTTCGGGTTCGTTACATCTGTGTTGGTATACGGTTTAAAGAAACAAAGCCCAGTTTTAACATTATGTCAAACAAAACCATCGTTCTCTTTTTCGCCACCCTGTGAAAAGATTCAGCTTTCCACGTCAGTATGCACCATATATCTTTAGCAGCTCTCTTTGCATAGCAATCGTGTGTAAGCGTGCAGTTACCGGTTTACTCTTTTATAACCATTGCCTTCTTACAGATCTCGCACTCGTTCTCACGCAGCCGACATTAAATGTTGACGCACACTGTTTTAAAACGTCAAATAGTTTCAGGCATTTCTAGGGAACTTTTTCAAGTCACTGCAATATAGTAGCGTTTCTCAAGATGAAGCACCGTCCCACACGTGAAAGTATATGAACGTTTGGCAACTAGCGGTTGTACATGACCGGTGTAAGGTGCATCGCAACAGGCTGACTTTCAAATGCAGGAATATACTGATGTTGACGTTTTCATCAAGCTGCATTTGGATAAATTAGGACTTTTCTAAATTGTGAACACTTAAATCCAACTTCATTCGTAGAAAAGAAAAGTTGTTTCACTTCGTGCATTCATTTACTCATTTGGGCCCCAATTTCAGTATACTTCTTTGACGAAAGCTTGGCGACTGTTTTTCACTAAAACTACGTATCCTTTCAAACTACTGAAATGGCAAGATTAGCGGAGGTTAAGGCGGGCTGACGTGGACAAAAACGACCATCGGGGAGTTTTCGGGACTCACACCAGCCTTGCGCGATCTTTGTGACTAACAACTGGCTGGCTGTACGGCTTTAACTACCTAATCGATCTTCCAGTCGCGCAGCAGACACGTCATATGAAGCAAAGAGAGCTACTCAAAAGTTACGCCGTGAAGTCATTAACTGTTCGCGAGACAAGAGGTAAGTATGAGAACCTTGCTTGCTCTGTGAGCTGAAGCAGCGAAGTCGGCTTTCCTACTTTTCTTTTGCACCCATTTAAAACGTGGTTAGATTCTTGAGGACTTCTTCTTCTTGCTAAAATTTTTATCAAGAGTTTTCTGCCGCTGTTTATATTTTTATTTTTGTAAACCTTGAGTGCTAAGATGAGTAGACAGCGTCTGTTATGGTCAGCGGGAAATGTAGACAATACTCGGAAAAAACATTTTTACCAAGTCAGGTTAACGTAGGTACACAAAGACCTTCCGCTAATGTGAAAAAATATTTGTTTCAGAAAAAAAATTCCTGATGACTTGCGGGGCAAAAAAATGCCTGGTTTGAACTTGTCGCATAAATTTTTGATTGAAAAATGATGAAAGCTTTTACCTTTCGAAAATAAACTTGTAGTGCTTGCAAATTTTCATATCGTAATTAAATGGAACGAGTTTGCGAGATAGTCACAATAAACTTGGAAATTTCGTTTACAGCTATGAACTGGTTTGGTAAGTAACAGTTTGTAAAATTTTCCGGAGCTCTGCAGCGTTCTTGCAGAAGAAATTCATCAGTACAACACTTCACTTGAAATACAACGCAACAACGTGTCATTCTTTGCATCTCACAGCTTTCAGCAAGCTTGTAATTAATTAGTCTGACATATGTGTCAACTAAACAAAACAGCGAGATTTTCTAGAGAGAAGCTAGCCGAAACTATAGGGGAGTCAAGAACGTCCGCCTTGCCGTGGAATGAGTTTTCTCAGCCGCCCTTGCAGCTCTGCGGTCTGTGAAATGACGAATGATGGTTGAAAAACATGACGAATCCTTCCGCGAAGCACGACGTGACGGAAAACCCCTCATCGATCGCCCCTGGAAGCATCCAGATTCCCCTCTGATTGTCTAGCAAGTGACGATCCATCTCAGATTTTTCGCATAGCTACGCCTCCCTGATTCACTGGCGCTGGCTCAAGTGTGCATTAACTGCTACCTTGACCTGGGCATTGCAGCAGCAATTGCCTGCTTCTGAGAGAGAAACTCAGTTTCAGCGACTTTCTGGGATTCCCGGTAAAATATAAAGCTTTCAACTGAAAATCAAGTTTTACAGCAAACTTTCCTGCGCTTTTTAACAAAACTCATTGCAAATTTATCTCCGCAAGGTTTAATGAGTACAGGATTGAAACAGTGCGGCAATTCTCACGATTGCCGTGGTCAAAACTTTACTGTCAAAACAAAATTATCTTATCGTGGTCAATGCCTCGTAATCTTTTTTCTTTCATTCTGTAAGTGCTTTAAATGCACGCAGACAGCCTGGATTTGAACAAATTGCAGCACAACTGTTTTCACTCTTGCTATTGAGTTTTTAACTTGGATTAAGGTATTTGCAATATTCCGGCATAGAGTTTCCGTGTAACCCATTCATTCTGCAAAAAAATTGTAAATTGTGCGTTTATCAGAGCAAATGCCATTTCTGACTGCATGTACATCCCCAGATAACAATTATCGTTTGCTTAAACCACATTTCGTCGCATCGCGTTTGGTTTGCCACATAATTGAGCTTCTACCTGCTGGTCTGTCTGGCCTTGCCTTCACACCTTTGTACTTGACCGTTATTTGCAACGATGAAAGTAGAATAATTTTCTTGCTGAAATGACCCAGTATTTGTCAATACCGTCCCAAAATTTCAGCCATAACTGTAAAAAAGCAATCAAGAGCACGTCTAACTTTGGCCCACCCTGTGTTGTACATTTTAAAAACACAAAAAAACGTACTGTGCATTTTAAAAACAACCATTTCAAAATCAACCAAAAAGCGTTATGGGCTACGTACGGCAAAATGAACTATCTCCGAAAGTGGCTCAGTCAATGCAACTTGAGTTGTCTAAATGTAACACATCATACTTTACTTGCTAATACTGTACCTGCAATTTACATACCCTAAAATAGCAAACCTGGAAGTAATACTGTATATCATTTGACGGGCTTAGGCTGTTTTAAATTGGGGGCCCTTGTGAAAGGTTCGCAATTGACGTCATACAAATTAGTTCTAACGTGCTCGCTGCATTCACTGAGCAAGTTGTTCCAATTCATAAACATTAGATGCTCTTCTATACGATTTATTAAATTGCGTTGCGTTTTCCCGATGTAGGAGGCACCGCATGAGCACGTAAGCTTGTACACAACGTTAAAACGGTTTAGTAGAGCTTGCCGGTCCTTGATCGAGAACCAGCTTTGAAGTTTTCGAGTACTTTGAAAACAACGTAGCTTCACGTTCACTACAGCCTTGTGTCTTACAAAGCTGCTGAGTTCTTGTCGTATGTTATTAGATCAGAACCCAAATATGGTAGTTGTAATGAAATATATTTGGGTGAAGGAGAGGATTCAGCCATGCATCACGTTGTTGCGTGACACAGTACTTACTGTTTAAGAATTGCTGAATGCAACGGTCCAAAAAATTGTTGGGGTACCCGTTGCGAGACAACATTCGCTTAATATTCATAAATTCCGTGTGCACTAGTTGGTAGGAACTGGCAATGTCATAAGTGCGGCGGAGTAGAGAGTTGACAAGGTTTCGTTTCCTGTGCAACGGAACGAAACTCGACCATTTCGAGTAGAGACCTGTATGCGTGGGTTTCCTGTAGGTAGAAGTAATAAAACCTGTTGATGTTTTCTCAATTAAAACATCAAGAAAGTGGAGGCAATTATTAGTTTCTAGCACCTTGGTAAAGACAATATTCCTGTGAATAGAATTAATATTGGTAAAGAACCTGTTGAGAGAATCTTCGTTAGGAAATAGTAAAAACAGGTCATCTACGTAGCGGCAAGGCAGGTCTGGTCGACACTCCGGTGGTGTCACCACCAGGGCCTGATCTATGACGTAGTTCATGCATACGTCAGCCATGAGCGGTGCTATAGGTGAGCCCATAGCAACGCCATCGACCTGTCGATAAAAACGACCGTTAAACTGGAACTTAGCTGTTTTCACAACCCATTCCAGCAGCTTCTTCATATCTCTTCTCTTCAGGCCGTTGAACTCGTCACTCCTGCGAAAAACAGAATCTAGAATAAGATTGATGGTAAACTCAACCGGCACATTAGTGAAAAGACTGGTTACGTCAAATGACGTCATAATCTTTCCAGATGAAGACCTGTCCTGAAGCAAGGATAGAAACGTTAGTGTGTCTTTGACACAGGTCTCATGGTGGCGGAGTTCCGACAACGAGTCGGACAGCCACCTGGCACAGTCGTAGCTGTAGCTACCTATAGATGACAAAATTGGTCGTAAAGGCATATCAGGCTTATGTGTTTTAGGAAGATCGTACATACCAAGGCGCTAGAAACTAATAATTGCCTCCACTTTCTTGATGTTTTAATTGAAAACATCAACAGGTTTTATTACTTCTACCTGCAGGAAACCCAACCATACAGGTCTCTACTCGAAATAGTCGAGTTTCGTTCCGTTGCACAGGAAATGAATCCTTGTCAACTCTCTACTCCACCGCGCTTATGACATTGCCAGTTCCTACCAGCTGGTGCACAGGGAATTTATGAATATTGAGCGAATGTTGTCTCGCAACGGGTACCCCAACAATTTTTTGGACCGCTGCATTCAGCAGTTCTTAAACAGAAAATATGGTGTCACGCAACAACGTGATGCACCGACTGAACCCCTCCTTCACCCAAATATATTTCATTACAACTACCGTATTTGGATTCTATATCTAACAACATACGACAGGAACTCAGCAGCTTTATAAGACACAAGGCTGTAGTGAAGGTGAAGCTACGTTGTTTTCACAGTACTCAAAAGCTTCAAAGCTGGTTCTCGATCAAGGACCGGCAAGTTCTACTAAACCGTTTTAACGTTGTGTACAAGCTTACGTGCTCATGCGGTGCCTCCTACATCGGGCAAACGCAACGCAATTTAATAAATCGAATAGAAGAGCATCGAACGTCACTAAGCTCTTCAGTATGCAGACACTTGCAAGCCAACCCAGATCATCGGGTTGTCTTTCACAACCCTGAGGTCATTGGCAGTGACAATCGGCGACGGCTGCAGATTCTTGAATCTTTATTGATTCAAGAACACAAACCAGAGCTGAATGCAAACATCCCGTCGATGCGTCTATACATTTTTAACTTGTAACAGAGATTCCTGCCTCACTCATGACGTCACGCGCCATCACCATCGGCGCGTATCCAGCTGAGTCATGTGACTACGTGTGCTTCGCGCCACTACGTCACTACCGAAACAGCCCTTTGCGTTTTTCATTTTTTACAGCGCTTTTCTCCTGGATGACCAATAAGAACCTGCAGCATGATCACTGCAGTTCAATTTGCAATGCACTGATGATGATAACAGGAATTATCGAAACGTTTGCAATATGTCGTTTGTATCGTTTTCTTTGGCCGTGATTTCCATTAAAAGGCGGATGTTTGATGATGGACATTATATATTTATTTATTTGTCTCAGACCAGATCGTCCATAGAACACACACGAAAAATTTTCTAGGGGGGACGAAGTCTCCCCCTAGTTACGGGCTTGCGTGTGTGAGAGTACATTTTCTGCGATGAAGCAAGTCAAATTAAAAAATAGAATTAGAATGGCAGACGAAACAGTGGACGATATATTTTCCGATTTGCACCACTAACATTGGTATTGATAAAGGAACGACATTGTCAGAGAACCCTCGACCACAGGCAACTCACTGATAGAGATTTGTAATAAATTGCTGTTTGCTGTTGTGTAATAATTTAAATGACGCACACACTTATCTCCCCTTTTTTAGTTTCAAATGTTGTGAATCTGTTGTTTTATGTATCATTTTATTGGAAGTAGCCCGTGAGCTGCAACGTTTTTGTAAAATGGCTTAAAAGTAGTTGGACCACGCTGACCCAAAATATTATAGAGATAAATGTCAAGTGCAGTGGTTCTCAATCTTTGCGTCGCCGAGGGCTCCTTTCTCTACACCCGAAACCGCTGACGGACCCGCTTCGCTTTTTCAATGATTTTTCAATCATCGAGAAATTAGATTTAGTTTGGTTGCTTTTCAGAGTGAGCAATGTGTGCAGCACTATGTGCAGTGCATCGAATCGCCACAAAGTACACACCTCGCCTTAAACTCCAAAAATTCGTATTTCTTAGCGAATAAAACACTTCTTACAAATAGTTTATGAACGAGAAAAGGTCATTTATTTCAAAGCGATATCACTTGCTTGATAATGAGGGTTCTGCTGTTGCAACTTGCAACTCATGAGTAAGTCTCGCAATAGGCTGCTTCGTAACACAAAAACACTACCACAGGCAAGTTTTAGTTCATGCGACAAAAAAAGTTGTATTCGACGTAACGTTTAACAAACACACAGTTTTTGGAAAAAATCTGCCGCCTGTTCTGCACACATTTTCTAAAAAAGGCTACGAATCAAGTTTAAAGCATGAGTGCGTCTATGCACAGAGTGAAAGGTATCTATGAAATCGAAACGTAACGTTTCTCACTCATTCAACTCAATATCAACGCACATAATTACACCTACAAAACAAAGCGCTGCCGAAAGTACACGCAACAAAATCCACGCGATTAAGAGAATAGAAGAATTGCCAAGAGATTTTATGATACATTTATCAGAGTCAATACTGGCGATACCTTACTAGCATGCTCGAAACTCTAAGCGGAACGCCGTTCCGGCAATAATTCTCTTACCGGAACGGCGTTCCGGGCCGTTCCGGCTTACTTTCACCTTTGGTTATTTGCCGGTTTGGCCAGTGGCGTAACTAGACGTTTGAACCAGGGAGGGCAAAACTTAGCTGAAGCGGGCCCGCTGCCACCGTAAGGAGGCAACTAGCCACCTTCAGAAAAACGTTAAGAAATGATAGTGAATCCGGATGTCATGGGTGTCTACACGAGCTAGGAAAACCGAAAACCCCCAAGAAACGCAAAAAACAACCTATTGAAAACCAAAAGAATAATAAATATGAAAATGTCAGCTAATGGGAGCTCATTTTTTACATTTAGCTTGCCAGGGGGCGGCTCGCTCCCTTGCTCCCCGTCAGTTACGCCGCTGGGTTTGATGCTGGTATCTGTGCGTTAAAGTTTTCCTAATCTCAGTCAGCCGCAACTTGCTCAACTCACCGCATGATTTCGATTTTGGAAGCCTGGTTGAAGTGATTCCGCTTTTGCGACAAAAGAAGGCTCCAGTGTAAGTTTCTCCTCACACTTCGTCACTGCAGTCGTTTGCACTCCCCAAGTACACGATTGTTTTCACCCCCCAAGTACGAAGTTATTCGCACCACGCAAATATACAATTGTTCGCATCCTCATTCGAATTGTTGCTCTTGAAACAAACTTGTAGGCATCTCAGTTACCGCCACTCATTGACGCCACCTGTGCAGTCTTTTTCAGTAACAAAATGTTTTCGTTTGAAAGGCTTTCCACCTAAGCTGTCACATGTAGTGCATGCAGAAGTGCAACATTTTTTTCTATGGAGTTCGAACGTTGAGTGCACCAAAGAGATGTAGTGCAGCGAAAATGTTGGGGATAAAACCGAAAAAGTACTGGGGCGTTCTTCACGAAGGCCAGACGTTTTCTTCAATTTATCTTCAAAGTTAAATTCAGGCGGGTGTGAACCACGATTCTGAAAACTGCAAGACAGCTGGGCCGCGTACTTTGAGAAGATTGTTGCGAGCTGGATTCCGGCGCTTGACAAGTCAGTTTTACGAAAAAGTATTCCATTTCGAATAAACAAACCTATGTACAAGGTCTTTCATTCTCAGCTTTCCATGTTAATTTCAGAATAATTTCATATTGCCTGCTGTATTAGTAATCAGATGATACTTCGTAATTTTACCCAACGCTTAACGTTTTATTATGTCCATGTCGTACATATTGAGAATCACTGAGCTGCTCATAGATAACTTGTACGAATTGGCTACGCCTACATTTTCTTTGAATTTACGGTGTAAAATATGTGTTCATACATGGATGGTTCGCATCCAAAAATAATGCCATTTTCCAGATATTCTTGCTGGTTTTTACCAAATTCGTGTGACACAAATTGTTAGTATTTACAGTAAAGCAGTTTGTGCGGACAGCAGATCATTGGCGATGTGAAGAGAAATGTAGAGTAAACTTGATGAAGATCTTGTTCTGAAGTTTTGTTCGTTAAAGGATTTTTAGTAGGGTGTCGAACAAGTAGCAGAAAGCGGTTAAGGTCTTTCCTCAGCACAATGGTTACGGTTTTGTTTCGGTTCAAACAAACCAAACTATTCGGTTACCGGTGACCAACTGCTTTTGAACCGATTGAAAAACTGTTCGGACTGACCCAACATTCGTCAAGGCATAACGCATTTGTTGGTTTTCTTAGTAATCTCAAGCTCAACTTTATTGCCAAAACAGTAGTTGAAGTTCATCCAAGTATGGTGCGCAAACCGGAATTGCGTCAAAAGCTTATGATCGTGGTCAATTGTTTTTTACAAGTGAGTGATTATAAAAGAAAGCAAGCTTGTTATTTCCTGCTAAACTCAGGGTGGCCGTTCTTAATGGAGGCCGCTGCAGAACAAACATAGATTCAAGCGAAAATGATGTGGATGTAATTACTCCAATTTTAGGAAAAGTAACCTTTACCTATTGTATTTTTGCATTTAGTTTGCATTTGCCGATAACATTTTGCAGTCAGTGCATTGCTCTATGTCCACATTTTCTAAATTACGAAACTGCATTGTATAATTGTTAATTTCTTTCTGACGCTTCACCTTAAAACACTCGTATCAAATATTTTTGTATCTCTACAGGTTGCTACGCGAAACTTGCAATTATTCATCGTTTTTACTGTAAATGACAATACCTTATTAGACAAAAGCAAGCCGATTTGAAGATGCTTAAAACTAATCTTCTATATGCACAAAAGCTAGCTACAGCAAGAAACATCAAACGTATTTCTTCCAAAACACTGTACTTCGTAAAGTGCACGCTTTTGTTTTGAAACCATAAAGGTTTACGCCCTAAAACAATCGTTAAAATAACTTGCAAAACACGTACCTCTTACAGATTTCCGGTAATATTTATCTGTTTTTTGAAGAACTTTATTGTGGTATTGTTATATGCGCTTATTTCTAACCTCGGCAAATTCCCAACAAATATTCAATGAAATTGCGCGAACGACGTGTAACAAATGATAACTATCGACGCGAAACCGCGACACAGACTCGCCAAGATGTATTCAGCAAGCACACAGGTATCATCTGCTGAACAAAACTTAATAAGACACTAAGGTGTGTAGGGACTGAGGTTGTAGGTTATTGTAGAGGTCCCTACTAGTTGAGGGGTCAGCCTAGTTGTTGCAGGAGCACAGGTCGGTCTCCCAACTAAGCAACCTGACGTCATGAAGTTGCCAAGCCAAAGCAAGGCAAATAAAGGCTCTCACCACTTTGTTCGCTAATAACTCTCCAGTAGTACTCTAAGTTGACTGCTTCTTTCGGTTATATTCAGATA
>Ga0210059_1001581_pt1 | contig 34623 bp, 23 predicted proteins | sample Ectturendosymbi2_FD_188042 | JGI IMG/M metagenome (GOLD analysis project Ga0210059, IMG submission 188042) | Ecteinascidia turbinata endosymbiont from Florida, USA - Sample 2 (SPAdes) (version 2) | ecosystem: Host-associated > Tunicates > Ascidians > Unclassified | place: Key West, Florida... | reverse complement strand
ACTCGTCTTACTGACCCCACTATCAACGACGCTTTGCGAATTGTGACTGGATGCCTGCGTCCTACACCAGCGGACAACCTTCCAATCCTCGCAGGCATCCAACCTGCTGAGCTTCGTCGCAGAGGAGCCACACTATCTCCAGGACGCCGTGCGATGGAGCCTGGACACCTGCTCCCCTCAGCGCTCACCCGTCCATCGGGTGCAGCTGCACGGCGCCTCAAATCGAGACACCCAATTGTACCCGCCGCACAACAACTCATCAGTTTTTCTAACAACAACAACGTACGTGCGGCGCAGTGGGCGGATCATCAATGGAACGCGGAGTGGGCGAACAACCCCACAAGACTCCGCACTTCAATTCCAGACACCGGTACACACACCCCTGGAATGACACTCCCAAAAAGAGCCTGGGTCCGGCTCAACCGCCTCTGCACCCTCCGGCCTGTACAAATGGGGTATGGCCTCCTCTGCGGCCTGTGAGTGTGGCGCAGAACAAACCGTCGACCATGTCCTCCTCCACTGTCCAATCCATCGACCCCCCCACGGACTACACGGCCTGACGGTTCTGGACGATAAGACAACCGAATGGCTGCTCAACACCTGCCCCGATATCTAGGCGGGCTAGCAGTGGATAAAAGAAGAACTCGCTCAAACGAAAGAAGAAGAACGAATACATAAAAGAGAACAGACAGAAGAATGCATATGAAATCCTGAAGGCAAATGATTTTATACAAAACTGCTAGACAAACATAAAATTACAAAATCCCAAAGCATTTTCTTGGATATAACGCCCTGAAAAGTTGACAGAAAGTAAAAGAAATACTGCGATTTAATGCTTTACCTGTAATTATCTAAATTCTAAGAACGTTTTTTTTGCCTTTACTGTAAATTTGTGGATTGTTTCTTCAAAAAACTGTTATAAATGAAAATGTGTCACATCCACTAACCTAAGAAATATCTAAGATCAGTGACGTTCCGTGCGAAGTTCCAGGTTAGCAATAGTGTGACCTGAATCTCGACAATCATGTATCCCACAAACAAAAATCATCATAACTTCCTTCAGAACCACACCAAACCATTTCAACATGAAGTTTACCAAAACATAAAAGCTCAAAAATTTTCCTGAACATCAGATCTGTAGTCGTAACAACCAGGTGCATGCAGATGGGTCTGGTGATTCTCGGGGAAACCGCTTGGTTGTATGCCCCCCACCAAATTCTAGTATTGATGAATGTGAAAAATACAGGCACTTGAAATAAGCAAAAACTAGTTTTGACAAATAAACAAGGTTTAAAAGTTGAATTAAAATGAATCAAAGAGTATTTTTTGTTTTTAATGTGCTAGGCTTTTAATAATTTGTTTTATTCTGTGGGCTTAAGACAGTGGTTCCCAAACTAGGGGTAAATTACCCCTCCGGGGTAATATTCGATTCTTCAGTGGGTAACGCAGAACCAAAATCACAATGTTAGTCTGTATTATGAGTGATCACAGCAATAGAAGTTTTCAACCTGAAATGCGAAAAAAATTTTTGAAGGTAATAAGACATAACCACTATCTTGATTTGGGTAACGGTTCGAACAAGTTTGGGAACCACTGGCTTAAGACATCTGTTCATAAGCACATTTTTCCACTCATGGGCAAGCAATGTATTGAGGATTGAGCTGTTGCATTTTTTCATGCAAGTATACGCATCACATAGGCCCACCAACAGAAGATAGTACAAACGGCAGGTGAATTTTCGGTCTTTTCAAAATTTAGTTGAAAACTGAATTGCGTATAGGCTATTGTCAAAATTCGCCTGAGCGGGGTTTTGAAAAGTGCTGTGCTTGCTTTTCAATTTAAAACTGAATCTTTGCTGATGAATTAAATGTTGTTTTGCAGATGGCAGTTGTGAAGAACAAACTTGAAACAGCCAGGAAGCTAGTTGTGCTTTTAGAAGGGAAAACGGCTAAAGGAAGCCCGTTTTTCGCAAAAGGTCGAGGGCGAAACAAAGAGTCAATCATGAGTCAAAGCAAACAGCTGCCTGAGAAACTTCAAACTCCTAAACAGCCAAACATTGATCTCCGCGTCTACTTGTTAGCAGCCAAAACCAGGCTCGTAACAACGAGAAACAGCTGACAACTGCAAACGAACGTATACGGGTGCTGACCGAAACAGTTATAGAACAAAAAACGAGATAGAAAACTATGTTAAGGAAAACGTAAAACTAACTGATGTCAACGATCAACAAACCAAAATGTTGGAGAGACTGAAGAACGAAGTGGAATACTTGAAACGTTCTCGTGAGGAAGATTTGGGAAAAAATGAATTGCACTTAATTGCCTTGCAGGAAACATTTATCGCCAGCAATGACCCACTGAATCGCAAATGTGAAGAAACAAACGAAAAGCTTCTGCGTTACAAAGAAAGCAATAAGATTCTTCGTCATCAAGGAAAAAAAAACGACAGCACAGCTACGCAAGAAAAGAAGTAAACTCAAAAAAGTCTTGAGAAGATTTTCAGACACAAGCAAATATTTGTTGTGAAAAAGAGTGAACTGGAAACGAAAATGGCACAACATGACACAAAACTAAGCAAACTTGAAAATGAGCTTTGTGAAGAGAAAAACCAAACATGTAAGCTTTGCTCCCAACTTGGAAAGAATTATTACACCATCGTTCAATATCATCAAAAATTGGTTATGCTGGAAAATGAATGCCGATTTTGGAAAAAAACTAGGCGAGCAACAGAACAATGCTATTGACCAACTCAATTTGGAAGAGAACAAGGGTTCGTCCAATGCCAGGCTGCATTACTGTCCAACCACAAAAACATATCTTCTCTAAATGCAAAAGGAGACGGACATTTTCTTGTTGAGGTAATCAGCGATCCTAGGGTGATATCTATTTGAATAAGGACTGAGGATGCGTAATTTTACGTGAAATCGATTTCCTATTAAAAATTTGCTGATCGATTCCTTGCTTACACCCATCGTGGAAAGTACATCGTTGATTTAAATTATGTTCAAGCAAACTCACGATAACAAGTTTAACGTGAAGTGATTTATCCTTCATCCCAAAGGGAACACTTTCCTGTAGTTCCCCCAGAACGTTTGGTTTTCAGAACGGGGCGGTAGGAGATTGAGGGGACGCGCTGTAGCATGCTCGGAAACCTAAACCCTCAAGTGACCCGGGATTTGTGATTTGGCAACGTACACAGATTATGCGAACTTTTTCAGCAGTTATCACTGATGTTGAAAACTAAAAATTATTGTGAAGCAATAAACATAGCGATTGTACGCACAACGCGAGTTTTACAGTAGAAAAAGTTCTGGTGTTTTGCAAAGTAGCCTTATTTGATTTTTGCTGAACAGCAGAACGTTGAATGAGTTGCAGAAAACAAAAATAATGCGCTTTCGGTGCCTCGTTTAGTCAAAGTATAAAATTCTTCAACGAAAATAATTTCACACAGGAGACAGCTTTTTCTAGTGAGTGAGAAATTACTGATTTGGAGTACTGGGGAATATCTCAAATTAAGTCCGATGTCTAGCAGTATTCCGTTTACAACACAAAGTAACGCAGATATTTCGAAATGTTTCAGGTGAAGAAAGAGGGGAGCAAACAAAATATATTGGTGAGTGATTTCAGGAAAATGTTTGCAAGACAAATATCAAAAGTACAACTTCATCGGCGAAGATTGCAAAATAAAGTGCGCAAAAACTTGGAAGTTGGTGCACAACGTTAAAAGCATGACAACTTCAAACATTTGAATGCAAATTTGTTCTGCGCATTGGATTCATTGTAAAGGCTTACTGCTCGATGTCCAGTGTTGGTTTGATACACTGTACTTAACATGACGAGATGTTTCGGTACAAAAAATAGTCGCAACCATTTAGTAGGTTTGCTTACAAGCAGTGCAACCCATGGAATATAAAGAAGCTTTGCTTTCTATGAGCGGTAATGCTAAGCCGTAAAAAATTGCATTTTCAACTTGGTCGGTTTTGAAGAGCGTTTTCCGAGGTGCTTTGGTGTATAACAGCTTCGTTGCAAGTAGGAGGGTAGCCCTAGCCCAGCGAGACCGTTGAATTGCATCATTGTATCAAAAACATTTCGATTTGGGCAAAACATGCAGCGCAACAACTGATCATGTTACTTGAAAAGCAACAGTGGATGTCTGTAATCGCATAGATTATGTTGCTAAAGATTGACATCGGTTGGTAGACAAACTTGCGATTTTTATTCAACGTTGATGTGCATTTTTTTGTTCAGCGAAAAGTTTGGTTTTTCATGGGTGCAAATTTTTTGTTGCTGGGCTTGTTAACAGGCCCGTCGCCAGGATTTAGCAGCAGGAGGGGCCAAAAACCAGAAGGGGGGGCCAAATTTTTTAAATACAGTATTGGATGTATGCAGCAACCGGTGGGCCAAACGTGAAATGGGGGGCACCAATTTCAAAAGGGGGCCAGGCACCACTGGCCCCCCCGCTGGCGACGGCTCTGCTTGTGAATGTTGTAAGCATCTAAGAAAATGCAATGGTAATGATAACAGACAATGCTATTATTAAGGTGGAGTAATAGCAATGTCATTCACAGTTCTCAAAGACGATATTTTTTTTCATAAGACTAAAGTCGTCAGATTAGAAAAAAGGGAATTGTGTAATTGTTGAGTTTAGTTAGCACAATCCGAGGCACGAAGCTCAAAGTGAAGACCCTGCGACCACGCTTACAAAAACAGCATTTCCTCAAAATAACTGCAATGTGAAAGGCTTGAACGCCTGCAAGAAAAAGAGCGTGCGATGTGAAAGAAAAGCGACATTTCATTACGAAGGTAAGTTACAAGAAGTTTTTCGTGCTGGTGTGAACGAAATTAAATACGACTACGTAGATTCCAAACAACATTTTTATCTACAGTATCATGTTGCAGCAACAGAAAACAGGCATGAAACCACTTTGCGAAAAACAAACGACACTTCAAGCAGTGGCGTACCTCGGGTTTACCGCGCCTGGGGACAAACTCAGTTTAAGCGGTCCCAGCCCGTTCGTGACAGCATAAAATAAAAGAAACACTGCAATCTGATGCTTTATTGCAATTATCTAATTCCAAGGACAAAGTTTTCTTGTCTTTGCTGCTGAAAATGTATCGATTATACTGTCAAAAAACTGATAAGATTTAAATATGTCACATATTTTAACCTAGAAAACATCCAACGCCAGCGGCTCTCTGTAGGAAATTTTAATAGCAATTTTGCGATCAGAATTTCGATAATCATGTCTGTGGAGATAATCAGTTTATAGGTGGAATTAGATAAAACACAGGTAGCAGACGAAGCAGCGGTAGGGCAGGGGTCAGTGAAGGCATTGAGGGAAATGCAAATTAACAAAAAACACAAAATTCTTCACCAATATGTTTGCTTCTGTTAAGCAACGATGTTGACCTCAAAAATAATAACAGAGAGTGTAGAACACCATTCTGAATGTTGCGGGTTCGTGAATAGCTGCAATAAATTTGTTTCAGCTAGATCATGTTTACCATGAAATTCTCTATGATACTGTGATGAAAAGTTAGCTCCGCCCCCGTTGCCTCCCTTTTGAAAGAATAGGGGGAATAATGCCCCCGCTCTCTGCGCGTCCCTGAGAGTAACTGAAAAGTACACAAGCAACATAACTAATATACTCAACGCTGTTGCCCATTTGCAATTAGAAGTTCAGAAGTAATCAGATTTGTTTAAACATCTCACAAATAAAAATCATCATAACTACCTTCAGAATCACATCAAATCCATTTCAACATGAAGTTTGTCAAACCATCAAAGATCAAATAATTTCCTAAACATCAGATCTGTTGTCGTAATAACTATTAAGGTTTATCGCTGCTCTAAAAGCAAGCGCAGTTGCATGCACTGTGAATGCTGGATTCCCGTCCATTGTGACGCAACTATAGAATGAGAACGAAGTGGGAAAGTTCGCAAGCCTGGCTATCTGAAAGCATTGTGACGCAACCATCAGTCAAAGCACATGCGGGAGCTGGTTGCTGACAACACAAGCGACGCCGCTCCCTTTGCGAACCTTGGTGATCTTGATGAGTTTTTGCAACTGGGCATTAGCGACTTGCATTCGACATTTTGTAAATCGTAATTACTAGCATCCGCTGACATTTGACATTTCGTAGTTGTTACGTGACATTCCAACCTCAATTTACGCCCTCAAAATGCTGTGCCCGGGGCAGATGTCTCCACTTCCTCCTTGGTTACGCCACTGTCTTCAAGACAGAATCATAAGTTTGCTTCAAGTTATGCATACAGCCAAATATACTAAAGTCGAAGCAAGCTACAAAAACTGTCATGCTGACATACACTTCAAAACAAAAATCGTAGTTGCACATGCAGCGAAACGTTGAACCCAGTGCCATATTTTTACAAGCATTCAACTCAGTCATACGCAGCTTTGCCGGTAGCAGTAGCCATTCCAATGCTTCTATTTCGAAGACCCAACTGCTTTTAGTTTGTCGCTGATGCTGAGTTTTTACCGAACTAACGTGGAACCTATCGATCAGGTCAAAAGCAACCTGAGCTAAATCTTTCCTAATGCTGCTAGCTCACCGCAAACAAATCATCCAAAATCAGCGTAAAACAGTGAGAAGAGCAGTTACTATCAACGTGTACTGAGGGAAGAGCTCTTGCGAACTTTTTCCTTTGGCCACCACTCACGCCAAAGTAGCGAATAGCGGTAGCGGTAAAATGGTGATGGCACGCTACCGCATGCGTTATTTTTTTCAGAAAAGAGCGGCGCTCCCGCCATCGCTCCTGGAAAATTAGCTCGCTGCAGTAGCTCGCTATTTTAGTAGCTCGCTACTGCCCAACTCTGGTCGTAGCGAATCATTTCACGCAGAAAATTTAACATGTCATTGAACCCCGCAGTGTTTGACTTGCGGGGTTTCATTGAACCCCGCAGTGTTTGGCATGCGGATAAACTACAAGAAAACAACCAAATTTCAAAATAAACCGCATTTATACAGTCAGTTAATAAGCATTCGGGTATATAGCACTTGCTTTTTTCAGTTTGTAAAATTCTGAAATATTTCGGTATGTTTTTCATGCACTTTGTCCTTGAAATTTTGAATTTATTTAGCGGTCAACCTGTACTGAAAGGTTGCCGATTACTTTTGTTAGTTGATTCTTTTTGGATAGGTGTAGTGTTGCGAGTTTCATATGATATAAAATAAAAATTGAAATTTATAGTAAGTAGAGGTAAGTAAATGAAAGAAAATTTCGAAGCATCTTCAACAGCAAAATATTTTATCTTAAAAAACTATATTTTCTTGTTCAAGTTGAAAACATCCATCACACATTTTCTCTCAAAACATTCCTTTGCTTATTCTATATTTTGTTGAGCCGTGTAGTTTGATAAAAACAATGGTTGAAAGAAAGCATTGGATATTTTTCTGCACTTAACCCAACATAGAAATATTGCGTAAATGGGTTTGATAAAACACTTTGTTGTTAATGGCGTAAATGCACAAAATTCTTCAGTGATTTATTTCCAAACTCTGCATTCGAACTAGTTGTTTGTAAAAGCTTCTCTCACTTTCTGTGTGTCTTTTTCATTGTTATTATTTGTTTGAACTTAATGTTTCTTGGTTAGTAAAACATTTCAAGACTGGTCGATTGCTGACTTCGACTTTATTTATCCGCATATCAACTGAATTTTGATTGTACTTTGCGTTTCTTGTTTCAAGAATTTACTAGATCTCTAATTATTTAAAGTAGCATTTTCGATGTCTTGCACAGTGTATTTACCGGCACGTAGTACTGGATTAAAGTAAAAACTTTTCGTGATTTATGACTTGCTTTTGTTGGCCGCTGCCTCTTAGCTGAAAATTATTTCCTGTTATTGTCTACTTGGCAGGTGCTTTTCATTTTTGATGCAGAAATGCTTTTCTTGCTATAAATGGCGTGCGTTTTGAAAATAAATTACTTTGTAACAAATGCTTAGTAAGTTCGGCAGTTCGCGTGAAAAACGTTATTTCAAAAAAATACGTAATGATATCAGTTTGATAGTTTTCTGAAAAGCTCCCAGCGCAGTGCAGTGAAGCTGCAACTAGAAGATGTTCTTTAACAGATTACGTTGAGTCCCATGGTGATCACTACACCTGAAATGAAGAGACTGTATACGTATCCCCTCTTCTGCTGAGTGGGTTACATGTCCGAACACAAGCTTTCTCATTGTGGGTGAAAATAGGCTATTTTATTTTTGTGCCTTTGGGTTAACTGTTTATTACTTACTTCAAGACTGAATAGCACAATTGTAGTTGGAAGTTTTTTCAAAATAACTAATTTCTTTTTACAATACAGTTTGCTTAGAAGACCTCCTTCCACTAAAATCAAAAAATAGGTTTTATAAAGCGTTGATGGGTCTACATAAAAGCGAGAGATTATGAATCAACTTTTTACTGTCACCAATCATCAGAACTTTATAAGCCAGCGTGGTCCAACCATTCATGGGATTCGACCGGTCCGCAAGAACATGTTCTTGGAATTTCTTTAATCCCGAGAACCGGTTGTTGGCTTAAGTCAGAGGTTCTGAAACTTCCCCATGAACACCTTGTACGTGTAACTTATTTTGGCCAACCTCTCATAGACCTGTTAGGCTACTAACTTTTAATAGTTAAAAACAAGACTAAAATCAGGTTCGATTAAATGTCGTTCGAATGAGAGCGCCGTTACAAAGGCCTCACAAACGGCAACACTGCCAGCTGGTTTTGTTTAGGCTACTTTTCTATATATGCAGACAACCTTGTAGCTGTGAGGATTTTAGTTATATTTTTCTGAAGCTGTAGCAATTATTTCTTGTAAGCACGCTGTAGCTACAAAATCGTTAGAATATTTAGTTTCTGTAGCCACGATCATGAATAAAAGATTCAAGCTAAAGCATTTTCCGTATTATTTTTTCCAAGCTAAAACATTTTCCTTATTATTACATTTAAATAGTCATTAAGCATATGGCCTACTGTCTGCTCAGTACTAATTATGCTTTAACACAGTGGTTCTCAACCTTTTCAACCGATGCACCCCTTTAACCGTTATTCACAGATAAAAAAAACCCTAAAAATTTATTTTGAAAACAACACTGTTACATCAATACGCTAAGAAAAGAAACTACTCTTCACAATTGATAAGCTCTTTGGCCTCTAATTTAATTACATTTTGAACAAAATCCTAAATACAAAATTCCCCCCTGGTGGGGAATTTCCCCCGGTTGAGAACCCCTGCTTTAACCATTATTTGGACTTCTTTAAAGTTGGGAAAATATCCCTTGCTAGACTGTGCCAATTTGCAGCACAAAGATCAACCTTTGCATACATATCGGGCTAACTAGCATGGTTTGTCTCTGGAGACTGTGATAATGAGCGAACCTGTTGTTAGTGTGTCCTGGAGTGAGAGAACCTGTTATCAAAAAATTTGAATCCCATAACCACTGGTTCCGACTATAGGCCTGCAGGCAGCATGTGGCCCGCTGTATAGTAATGTCAATGATCGTCTCACTTATCTTTCCTTTTTTAGTAACAAACGTTCCGATTGTGTTGTTTTACAGCTTACTTTGTTGTAAGTGGCCTGCAAGTTGTCACATATTTGTAAAATGGCCCGTAGGCCAAAAGTAGTTGGACCACGCTGACTTAGCCTTTCCTATAGCGTGAGAAGGGCGGGGTAGATACAGCATGCGAGCGTTCGGTCACAATGTCTGACCGTCGTGTAGTGCCGCAAAGCCATATAGCTTTGTCACAATTCTTGGTTCGTGCGCAACACGCCAGATAAAGGCGCTGTGTTGATGCAGCTTTGCAGTTAATGGTTCTATGCAGCAGTGGCGGCTCGTGATGAAATTGGCCGGGAGGGCTGCGAAATTTCATCTCTTGTTGAGCATATGGGATTGTTGCCCTGGCTGTTTTTATAATATAGTGACGTTTCAAGTCACTCCAGCAGTCCTAATCTTATCAAACTCGAAATTTTCAGTTGTCCTTGTTGATACATAGAAAACATTCACTTCAGTTTAATGAAACCAAACCCTAAAGCGTAAACATGAACACAAAAGAATTAAACCGGTCCCATCAAAAGTATGACGCATATCCAAACCACTGCCATCAAAGCTGCAAAGGCAAGAGTCGAACCCAGCACCATTCGCACACTAAACTTGGAACATTCCGCTCGACTAATGAGGCGCTATTGTTAACAAGACAAAGCTTAGCATTTTATTCAAACCATGTCATGGCAGCAGACCTAGGCTAGAGCCACTTTCTTTGAGCTGGTATTTTAATCATGTTCCTTCAAATGAAGTTTAAATTTTCCAAAAAATTTCGAACAGTTTATGATTTTTACACAAGATTTCTCGTTTGTTTGAACTGGATTGTTATGCTTTTCCAGTAAAAGTTTGTATCCTGAATCAGTTACAGCTGCAACGTTCACCTTACCAAAAAATTAAAGGGCTACTTATAGTACTTGAATGCTTATAGGCTTGCCAGATTTCTCATGCTTCAAATTTTTCATATTTCAATGTTTTAAACCAGTCACATCTTGTGTTGTCCAAGAATGAGATCCACCAACTACTGCCATACATCTTCAAACGCCAACCCTAGAAAGCTCACCAGCTTAGCCTACAGTTGCAAGCTGCACTGGTGCAGATAAACGAAGGACTGTATTTTCACAGCCCGAGATTGGCGACCAGATTTGAATCCAATGCCGCCAATCTCGCCAAGGTACTAGTAAAAGCATTGTTAAACTTAATTACAAAATTTAATATCCAAGAAATTCAGGGAGTAAAAAACAGTCAAGGTCATATTTCCTCCGTTTTTTCTTTAAAAATTCATCGTCAAAATATCAAAAACGCCTTGCGATAGGCGGATATACCACCATGTTTTTTGCAGTCAATTGTTTGGTTTCTTTCCTTTAGGGCTGTGCGGATGACAGCCCCGAAATCGCCAAATTCATCGGCAAGTGTGCTGAAAACGTCATCGCATAAGTGGTGTCGTTGGCAAGCAGCGAAACATTGGTTTTGTTGGATTCCTAGGAAACGTTGAGCCGAAATGGTGGGAAGTACCGAAAATGATTGTGTTGTGAAATTTTCGTAACTAAATGCAAACTTAAGGCGAGTTTGGCCGTTTGGCGGAATCTTTTGCCTTACATTTTTCAGGGAGGGCTGCAGCCCGTCTAGACGAGCCGCCCCTGCTATGCAGAACAGTATCAGTCGCACATCTTACCACCAAGTGGGGGGCCCATGCTGTCACAGGGGGCCCAAAATTCAGTCCCGTCACCACTTAACCGCCCAGAGAAAGCTTCGATCCCCAAAATTCAAATATGAAACACTAGAAACCAGTGAAGTTAGGATCCCTTTCAGAGGTATCACCGGATCCGGAGTTTCGGAGTCAACTCCGGCAGGATTCTGCGTTTTTCTTTAGGACCTGGATCCGGAGTCAAAAATTTCTGAAAAACCGGACCAAGATCCTGAGTCACATTTCAATTTCGGCAGTAACAGGAGTCTATGTGGTCATTTCTTGTGTAAAAACATGGACAAATTACGGTTGGATCCATGTTTATAGCTGGAGTCCGAACAGGGGTTGGATTCTCAAATTTGAAAAATTTCCGGAGTCAGATTTAAAAATTTTGGAAGAGGAGTGGAGTCAGAATCTGAAAAAGTGACTCCAGCCACCTCTGGTCCCTTTGAAAGAAAAGTGCTTATGCATTACAGTTACTTTGGGCCCCTTTGAAATCCAGGTATATACACATTACAACTGCTGCTTGTGGCGGTTTTGGAAGCAAAGTAGCCTACTTATAGGCTAAAACACCTGGCTTTCAAAAGGGCCCAAAGTAACTGTAATGCATATACTACAGTTGCTGTTGGGCTGCTTTGAAAGCAAGGTACATTACACATTACAGTTAAAAAGGGGACCCGAAGCAAGTACCTCACTTGCCTTCCCTTAAAACACACTAGTGTGACTCGAGTTAAGCCCGAGTCATCAAAATCGTGAATCGAGTCACGCTGCCACTGGAACACAGGACAGATTCCACCACTCGACTGAGTGGAATATCTGGCATCTCTTCTATCCCCATTACGTAATAGACACAGTTAATTGCACCATAGTACGGTGTTTCTGAAGTGAAAAGTTGGTGACTACTGAAGATGCAATGTTAGAACGCTTGAAGTTCGCCATTTTTTTCACGATTGCTGATATGTTTTGGCAAAAAAGACATAAGACAATTGCATGTTATCAGAGGATACAAAAAATGCGAAACAGAAATTTCATTCACCCTTCATTCACCCCTCTTCTTTCATTCACACTTGCAAAAATTTCATTCACCATGGGGTGAACCATTCAGCCGGTTAAGAATCGCTGATGTGATAGACAATAAACTCAAATCAACAGTTTTTTCCACTGCTAACAGCTTAAACTTACGAGTGAACACAAATTTACAATGTACCATTTAGTACCGCACTACCCTCTGTGAGATGAACTATAATTCTGAGCTGAAAGCGCAAGTGCGAATTAGTTAAATGAATTAAGCATAATTTGGTGGGGTTCTATTTGAAACTAAATGATGTTTTTTAATGGAAAGAGTGACTCTCCAAATCCCTGACTTTACTCACGGCAAAAGTGGCTGGAGTCACGTTTTGAGACTCCTACTCCGCTTTTGTTCAAAAATTTTTAAATCTTGATCCGTATCCGAGTTTTTCTTCAATTTTGACAATCCGACTGTTGTTCAAATTCCGAAAACCATCTATGCAAGTAAAAATCACATCTTGTCTAAACCTTTTTCCTCTTTGTTGAGACCGCACAGACTCTTGCTTGCTGCTGCCGTAAGTAAAATGTGACTCTGGATCTATTTTTTCAAAAATATTTGACCCCGGATTCGGGTACGAATAAATACACAGAATTCCGCCGGAGTCGACTCCGGCATTCTGAATCCAGGGCCACCTATGCTTCTTGGCCTGTTGCTTCGTATGTTGCTGGCTCTTTTCTGCCAGTAGCGGAAAATAAGTGGTAACTAGGACAACTGGAATAACCATTCGGCTGTTTCACCAGTTTTAATTTAGGGAAAATCTGAAACTGTTGTGATCGCGGAAGACGGTGGCAGAGAAGACAAAGGCAACTAAATATTTCTGGGGAAGTGCGCAGGATTTGAAAAATTTGCGCTAAGACGGAGAAAATGATATTGAAGGCATGTCGTGCTTGCTGGCATGTTCATCCAGGGTAACTTCTGTTGTTGAAAAACAGTAAGTTAATTAATTGACCATTAATAAATGGTGGTCTGCATGCTGCAGACTTACTGTTTCTGTTGGCTAACTAAAATTGCCTGATAGACGTCTTTTTCGGCATTGCAATAAAGTCAATTCGTTTGTGTTGCACTATATCATTATCAGAATATATCACATTTACTCAAAAGTGACCATGAAAGTGTATTGTCACGTGTGGTATGATTTTTAAGTGCATTGGTTTGATTTTCTACATTTGATAAAGCAGTCAATTTTGAGCTGAACACCAAATCAGAAAACAATGATGTTAAACATGGTGAACTCAATAAATAAGGTGCACTGACAACAAACATATGTATGATACCAATCAGAGGTGAGTATTTTACAAAGTTACACACAATGAAAATGTCACCTGATATGAAGTATGCTTACCTCCACTAACTGTGCACAACCACAACATGGTGGTGGCAATGCTCGTAAGAACTGTTGAATCATTGATTTACTCTGGTTAAATGCAGAGGTGGCCACAGTTTTAGAGTGCCGGAGTCAACTTCGGCAGGATTCTGTGTTTTTTGGCAGTGGCTATAGAACTGCCTATGGATCTTCATATTTGAAACCTTATTCGACTGCCACCTGTAATGTGACAATAACACATGGTGAGAGTGTAATAGGCTTGATAAAAATGTACTAAGCTAAAAAGAAAACCTTACACCTAAAACCTGACCCTAACCGTAGCCATAAGCCTAACATTAACGCTAATGCTAACCTTAATGGTACCCTTACCCCTAAACCTAAAATTTGGAAACTTTTGAAAAAAGTAGAGAAAAACTGGTCTCATGAATTGAAACGTGCAACCACTACTACCAAAACGAAAGTTGCCAAGGTGAGAGCTGAACTGAAAACCATTGGCACAGCAGATGTTCATGCATTCGTTACGTTACCATGACGGTGCCTGCTTGAGTAACACACTCAGCATTTTATTCGAACCGCGTCATGTGAGGCTGTTCCGTAGCCACTTCCTTTTTTTCATACCTAGACCCAGAGTCAAAATTTTATGAAAAAGTAGACCCTGATCTGTAGTCAGAGTCATTTTTGGCAGTAGCAGGAGTCTGCGTGGTCTTCATGCATGTCTTTTCTAAAATGAAACAGTGCCGAATTTTGGTTGCATCGATGATAGCTAGAGTTTGAATAGGAGATGAATTCTCAAAATTGAAAAATTTTGGACCTGGATCTGGATCTTTAAACCCTAATCCTAAACACTATGACCTTAAAACCTTAACCCTAAAACACTTAATCCCTAACCTAATGTAAAACCCTAATCCCAAAACCATTCGCCCTAAAACCCTACCACTAAAACCTTACCACTAAAACCCTACCCATAAAACCTTACCATATGACTCAGCTATTAAACAGAAACAATACCGGCAGCAATTGAGCAATCAGGAAACCAATTTATTTTTTAGAAGCCTCAGAGGTTTCAAGCAATGTGGAACATAACACCACACTGTAGTCTCATCATAGGCTGTGCAATTCACAAGATATTCAACCAATGAGCAAGGTTACACTGCACAACTGAAGGAACAATGAAACTCACAGAAAGAACAAGGATTCAGAAGGCAACAGCTTTACGCCAACACAGGGACAAGTGGCAGGCAGCGATGCTGGTCAGTACATTAAAAGCAACTAAAGGAAAGAAGAGAACAGATAATGTCAGATCAAACTTGCACATATGCCAATATGCTGGCAGCGTTTGCCCTGACCACAGCCAGGGACAGGCCCTTGTGGAGTCACTGGCATTCCCTGGAGTCACCAGACACATCAACAAGTTTCTTTGCAAGACCACTCAGAAAAGGGGCAGTGGATTTGCCATACACACCAGTGGTCTCAATTGTCACTGTTTGAAAGTAGTAAATGTTTTGGAGGTCATGGAGTCTTTGGTATTTTGCATCCTGAGCTTTTGTAGCTGCGAAATCAGCCTCTCTGGCAGTGTTCTTATAGTGGCCCTGAGCAAATGTGTTCATAACTGCTGCATCACATACTAAGCTTTGGCCTCTGTATCAGGGGCCCAAACCCTACCTAAAGCTTTATTCGTCAATGTTTAGGTGAATACCAAATCAGAAAATGGCATTAAAGAACATCAGTTCCTAACCCTAAAATGCTGACCCTAAAATCCTAAGCCTAAAAGTCTGATCCTACAACCGTAACCTTAAAACCCTAACCCTAGGCTAAAACCTTGCCTCTGCAGATGCAATGACTCAATACTTCTCATGCAGTATTGCTGCCACCATGTTGCTGTCATGGCAGGTGCAGTGGTTAAGGTAGGGTACTTTACGCATGGTAAAATTTTCATTGTGCACAACTTTGTAAATACTCATTTCTGACAGGTTTCGTGCATATAATCCTTCTCAGTGATGGTAACGAGTAGCTTGATGTTTTTAACGCCATTTTCCAATTTGGTGTTCAGTTAAAAATTGACCAACAAACTTCAGGGATATGCTTGCCTAGTGATAGGGTACTGTAAGCAGTGGTTGTTTGATTTGTAAGACTAATTGTTGTATGATAATCAGCTTAGGTTGCCATGCAGCTGTGCATTGGCATACAAAGTCTTGTTTATATAATATAATAACTACACAAACACTTTAAAAGCAAGCCCAAGGAAAGGAAAATTAACGTAAGGTACTGGTACATGCGTTGACAAAAGTTTTCATGATCGGGAACTTAATATACTTTTCTTAAACATAGCTGTTTATAACTAGTGACAAATATGTAGATAAGTCACTGGTTTTTTGTACAATTTTTTTTAAATAAAATGTTTTGTTCAAACTCTTTTTTTTATTTGCAATGAGGGGTTCGTGTTTTAATTTATTTTTAATATTTGCTTGGAGTTTATCTTCAATTTTATTTGTATTTTTTATACATCTTTCAACCTGTTGCCATTTTCATAAAAAACTTGTTTAGCTCATACTAAACATTTGAAGAAATATATTTGATGTGATTTCATTAAAAATTTAGAAAAAATTCAATAACCTTTGTTGATTGAATCAATTTTTCTTTAAATCCAAATTCAATCATCTTTAATTGACTTAACTTAGTATGGCATTTGACCTAATTCTGCATGAGACACAATTCAACTTGTAACTTTTTCTTCATTTATAACAAAAGTTGAGATGTGAAATTAATTTATCATATATTTTTGTCCACTAAAAGTTGTAACCCAACTGCTAATCTGACTGTTAGCTTGACTTTTTACATAATTTTAACCTAACTCTTTAGTGTAACATTTAAATAATGCTGGAGTAGTCTATTATTAGCTAAAGAAATTCGTTCGTTTTGCAGAGCTTAAATTGGAAGGTCCAAAGCCTTTTCAAAAGAGATCTTCATGTAATGTTGTGCATCATCAAACTCTTTATCAAATCAACATCGTTTTTACCATTGAAAGTCATTTCAATGCGATGTTTCTCATTTGGTGTTACATTTGCCATGTGTGTAGCTTTTAAAACACATACCCTGCAATCCCTTAAAAAATCGTCTCAACCTGTCTCTAATTTTTCTCAGCGGCATACTAATTATGGCTCAGTAACCACAGATCAGGACTATTGATGACCATTTAATGAAAATTGTTGATCACCCATCTTAAAGCATTGTTACAGTTTTAAAGACCTGACAGTTGCTCGTTTAGGTGTTTTGATTATATATATGACATTTTTACTGTATGGGTTGGTGGGTATTTATGGCGACTTTCACTATAAATGGCTTTGGGTGGCTGAGTAATGCTGCATTAGTGTAAACGTACTTTCAAACATATGTCAAGAGTTGAATGTAGAGATTTCCCCTAATCTATCATCTTTGGTTTGGCCCATGCAACAGCAGTAACAAAAAAAAATTTTTTTGACCATGTGCCTTTTGACTTTCAAGCACAAGTCTGTTTTATTATGCAATATGTAAACTGGTGTGAACACTGTATATAATGTTAAAAAATGATCGGACGTCTTTATTCAGAGCTGTTTCATTTCACAGAAATTCTTAAAGACTCTATGGTTGAAATTTCAAACTATTGTTGAGAGCACATATTGTAAGGCACCAAACTGACAAAAATTGTTAGACTTGAACTTGACTTAGATCAGTAGTTGCTACTTGCATTGGCTAATAGTTTCTAGAAATAGAAGTACTCATTTTGGTTTTCAGCCATACTGTGCATCCTCTCTAATTCAATTCACAGTTGTTAAGTGAAGAGAAACACAGTTGTTTATTTATGTTTTTCATACTTTTTTAAGTCTATTTACTCCAATTGTGAAATTGACTGACATGTTACTACAAAGTTCTTATGATTTTTGTTCAGTTAAATTAGTCATATACAACTGAGGTTTAATTGTTTTTCAGTGTCTAGCAACAACATATGGTGTAATTAAAAAAAATGTTTGAACGTAGGTTATTGTTTACCTTCAATAGGCTTCTGCCTTTGAAAATGTTTATTTGATGATTGAATGGCTTCACATATCTTTGAATTTTGTGATATTTAGCGATATTTTTTCAGGACGCTTTCATAGGAGATGTAGAATAATAGCTTTAGGTTATCAACACTTTCTTATCAGGTACAATTGTTTTGAACTTGCTATATTTTAATAAGACTTGATTCTACCACAAGGTACTGATTGAATTATAATCAACATGTCAAGTTCAATTCTTTCTGATTTGGACTGGGATGATGGTGTTGCCATGCCAGTGGCCAATGCTGAAAACAAACAATTGGAAGCTGAGGTATGCAACCTGTTGTTTTTATTGCAACCAGGTGGAATTTAGCAAAAATTTTTAGCAATGGAAATATTTTACATTGCAGTGAATTTTTTTTAAAACAAACTTTTGAGCTCTTTTTTGATTTAGTTACAGATGTTTAGAGGTTTGTTTCCTAATGTTTTTTGTTAGTTTTCTGCACAATACAACAGAATCAGCTGTTACTAAGTTTGCTATTTCAGTCTATGAGATTTATGTATCTAAAATTAGTACTACCTTTTCTTTTTGTGCTTGTGAAGACCTAACAAAGTCATAAATATAATAGATTTTTAGATGTAATCAAATTGGGACTTTATCTAAGTGTGTGAATTTTAACAATGGACAGATGTCTCCTTTTGTAACACATCACTTTGTTTTTATTTTCATTAAAATATTTGAACTTGAAAATATATATATAATTTAATTGTTTGTTCATAAGGATAATTTGGCTGCTAATATAGTAATATACTAGTCATTATATACCTGTTCTATTCATTATTCATTATATCATAGCTGTTCATTACTTTTTAGAAGGCACTGAATTCCACAGGATTAGACCCAATTGCTAAACGTTGGTAGCAAATTTCAGTGTTAATATTATCTTGTGAAAGTTGTAAAGGGTGAAACTATTTATTGTATTTATAACTTACATGACAAACATGTATCCTATTAACATGGCTAGGTGAGCTGATACATACAAGTATGCAGGAAAAATAATGGCGTTTTTTTCAAATTTTGCTTGGATATAATTCAGACCTTTAATATCTCCTAGAAGTTGACCTGTTAAGGGGTAAAATATAAATCCTGTTCAATAGCATATGCACTTTGTTCATCAGCATGCACAGGACTTGCTGATTTGCTCATTCAATTACTTATGAATTTTGACAGACTTCTCATGCCATATTGAGCTGTAAATATGTATAGTATTTGTCAGTTTACACTTTCCATTTGCAACTTTTTTAAGTGAACCATACATTACTAATACATGTGTTCATTTATGATTTATATAGCTGGAACAGTTGAAGAAAGAAATTTCCAAATGTTCAGGGGAAGTTGCAGACCATGACGATCGCATTGACAGCATGACCCAACACTTGAAAAATGTTCGCCAAGAACTAAGTCACAACTTGGTAAGCAAAACCATGCAACTGAGTGAAGCTACTGCAAAACAAGTAGGAGTAAAATCTATTAAATCACACTTGGATTTGTGAGCTGTCTAGAGCAGAATTGGGCAAATTTTTTACTCATATGGTGAATTGGATTTTAAAGTTTGACAGTGGGCTGGATTGTGAACAGATTGATAGATTCATTTTTCATGTAAACTGATATTGATGAGATGTAAAAAAAATGAATTGCTTTTAACAATATAATTTGGGAAAATTCAGCAAGCGAGTTCAAAGACCTTGACACTTGATAGGCTATTTGTGTTCCATGGACCAGAGTTTGCTCATGCCTGATCTAGGGATTTTCTAACTATTCAAGAAATTTCTATGTATAGCTTGATTGAAGTCTGATAAAGCACTGCCACAGAGCTGCCATTGGTTCCTTTGGCACTGCTGTTTTCTTTGTATTTTGTTGTTTTTTCTTGCATTGGTATTCAGAGCAAGTATCCATATGACATGCTTTCCAAATAAAAAATATTTTTTATTGATTAGTCGATTGCCACCTCAAAATGTTTTCAAATGATATTCCTTTTATTGTAAAATATAACTGTAGTGAGCAACTCTTGCAGTATGTGCTGTTGTTTTGCAAAATATTACCAGTAACTTTTAGAAATCTGTGTTATGTAGGTAGGTTCTTTCATGCATTCATTCTCTCTGCTCACAAGCTGGTAGTTGCAACCATCGAAACTATAAATCAGCCTCAATTCTTAGAATTTGATATGTTACAATATAAGAAAAAAACTTATCAGAAGAAAGCCACACAACAACAGAACTGAACTGCCAAATGACTAGCAGGAGGTGTCTCACACAAATACCTCTATCCACAGAGTTTATTAAATGTGACCACTAAATGTGCAACAGACAACAACACTTTGGCATATTACAACAATTATATAGCAATATATTTATGCCATTCAAAATTGCAGCAATTGAAACTTTTTTTAATGGTGCACTATCCAGTCATCACATCTCTGGGTGAAACATGACTGTGAGAGCAGTGTTATCCAAAAATACTTACTTTTTCTGGAAAGACAATATCTCCTAAGTGGACCTCTAACTTTTAACCTACTCACTTCAATTTTTTGATGCTTTGTGCAAATCTCTATCATTCTCCTATTGTGCCACACTTTTGTATGACAATGGCCAAATGAAGTCGTTGCTGGCACATTGTATATGTGTTTTTCTTCTTCAATTTTGCCTCTGTGCACCATCTTAAACCTCTCCTGTGATGGTTACCCCAATTCTTGTGATATAGACCATGTGTGTAAGACAAACACATAAATATATGAAATAAATGCTAATGTTTGTTGTGGAGGCTACCTTCTCATTGTCAGAAGAAAAAATTTTGCTAGCTACTTTCCAATTCCTACAGTGGTGTTACCAGGATTCTTTCATGTGAAAGAGCTGTTATAATAGATGAATTTACCTGATGTTTGAAGTAAATCTGCTGTTCTTTTCATAGTTTAGTACATGTTTTCTTTGTCATAGACAGTGCCACGGCCACCATGGCTGTCCTAGCATCCTCCATGATCCCTACAAATTGAAAATGCTCATCACCTATGTGTTGCAAGGATTCTTCGTTATAATGTTGCAATTATTTCTATAATTCTGCGGCTTTTGTTTGACTCATTTTACATATGCTACATGATATTGGGTATTTGCTTTGCTACAGGCTCTCCTCAATGCTCACACTAAAGAAATTGAAACAGAGGAACATTTGTGTGCGATAGCTGAGCGAGAAGATGGCAGATTGTGTCAAGAAATAGCTCGTTTGCAAAAGGAACTTGTTTCCTCAAGAGAAAAAAGGAACAATTATGAGGTGTGCTTGATTGTCAATTTTCATATTTTGTGATCGTTGCTTTTAAGTTACTGTGCTGGTGTGCTAATAGCTGTTTCTTTGCTGAAAAATTTGTATCGTTCTACATCCAGCGGAAAACCAGTGTGTTGATTCACCTGCATCAAATTGCTAAAATTCTTTCAAACGTTTCTCTCATAAACAGTTTAGTGGCAATTAATGCTTGTATGTGCAGAATAAAATTTTCCTGCAAAATCAAGAATTGGAAGAACTGAAATCCCAAATGAACTGGGACCAACAGGCACTTGAAGCCTGGCTGGAAGAGTCGGCCAGGAGAGATGAGGATGCTATGACTTTGCAGAAGTATGCCAGGTAAGAGGTTGTGTTCCGACTAGAAATGTAATTGAATGCTTAATATCAATGCTAAACTGAATCTTTGTTCAAGGGTTCAACACGTTTTGTATTTGTATAGATCTGTAACCGTTTCGTTGGTATTAATGGTTTCTATTTATCATTTCAGAAGTAGCCTTCGCATTACTTTATCGTGCGTACCCATCACAACACTTTTCATTTACAACTTTCTTGAGTTGCTATTAAACATTACGTTCAGAATGTTACTGGGAGGTCAAATAATTTTTTGCTTTTCTAAATCATGATGTCGCTTCCATTTTGCATAAGGATAACGGACTTTTATGTGGGTGAAACCTGTACTGGGCAAATATCAACTATTGGCGAAAATTCCATTGCATGTTGGGTCTTACGGTGTATCATTTTTCGATCCATTTAAAAATTCTTGCACCCTTGCAAAAAAATGAAATGTTTCTAATAGTTTTTAGAGCGTTTTGCCAAAGTAAAGGATTGGAATGGTTTACTGTTTCAGCGATTGCTTTTTTTTGTTAATTTTGGTGACGGCAGTTGGCGGCAGACCGAAGCCTGAATTGCTTTTCTGCATTTGCGTTTGCGGATGTTTTTGTTTCTGCGCATTTCACGGCAGTAACTGCCCAAATTGTACCGCTGGGCAAACAGGTCGCGCCATTACACGGCAACTTTTGCCGAATGATCGGTATCACGGGAAGGCGTTGCCGCAGGCACATTTTAGTACGAGAGGCCTTGAATTGAGTCTACTTCATATCCAGCTATGCGGCAATCACTACACCTGAAAAGCATAGGCTATGTTTTACAATTTACGCTATTACTTTTCTTTTCCTGACGAGACAGGGCGGACGATGTTTCGGTTTCTTCTTCCTCATAACCCCTTCATCAAAACTTGTTTATACGTCATTCATTGATACAAACTATTTATACTTCCTAGACTCAGCCCTTGCAAACACTCCGACACGAACCCAACTCCACAAGTCACAAGCCACACCCCAGCACTAACAGCGCCGCGCCTCACAGAAGATAGCCTGCATACCGTAAACGTTCTTCATGTTATCCTTGAATTAACCACCCGCACATAATATTCGTTACAAAAAATTATAATTCTTAGACTCAGCGTTCCTAAATATCGCTATCAGGGTTTTTTAAGGTGTAGAATCATAGAAAATTATCATCGGGTCCTTAAAATCAGAGAAAATCTGGTCCCTACAGGTCCATACCGGGTACCTAACATTTTTCTTAAAAAAAAACTGCCTCTATAAAAATCAACCCGACAAGCTACGTCCTCCAGCCGCACGCCTCGTTCAAGCACCAAGAACGCCGCTCCTCAAACTATAGTTTGTATATAAGCGTACCAGAATGCCCCAAGAAAGATTGGCGAATCCTGCTGGCTACACAAACGGGAAACCGTGGCGTACAAATATCTTAATCAGAGAGCACCAGCATCGTTTAAAAATATTTGTTATTTTCAGCCACGACCACTCCAAGATAAAGGAGCTTGCGCTTCTTATTGAGCACATGACAGACGAGGTGCACAAGAAGAAGAAATGCTTGGACCACGAAACTACAGAAACTCTGACCGCTCAGGTACGCTTATAAATGCGCATCTGCCGTTTCTTCTGTCAAAGCTCGACACCAAGTGAATTTGCTTGGAAACGAGTTTGAGTGAATTTTTCAATTAGATAGGGATTTTCATATATCAATCACAATTATTCATATCACACACTCATGATGTTTTTTTAATACTTCAAAGTTGTCCGTGGTGACGGTTTTCCTTTTTGCGCTGTTGGTGAAGAAGCCGTCACGGTTGAGTGCGTTAGCTGCAACTTATAAATGTTCTGCAACTTAAGAGACGTCACAGGCTTGAATTTTTACGGACCGGACCAACCTATACCAGCTACAACAAATTCCTACCCAAACCGGTTTCCGTAATTACTCTAATATGTAGGGTCCAACCCGCAAAAACCATCTCAGATCAAAAGTGCACCACCAACATTAAATTGCATTTTGCATTTCAACAAGCCATCTTCATGGCGTAGATTTGTGAGGGCTGTTATAATTTTCACTGTCATGTAATCGATGAAGTTTAGTAACCGCAGCGAAGAAAATTTGATGAAGCTTTGTTGCTTCTTAAAGCTAATAGATTAAAACAACAAACCGAGAAAATTCAAATGTTGGTAATGTTTGTTGAAGTGCAAAATTTCACCCCGTATGTTGGGTGTGTTGTAGCACGTCACGTGGTGATTTGTTGACCCGCTAATACAGTATGTGGCAAGCTGTACGTTAAACTGCAACTTTGCAACTACACTTCCGAACGATAATATGTATTTAGGAAACTTTGCAACTTACCTCTGATGTTTAAGATCACAACTACTATAAGAAGTTACAATTTGATCGGAAAGTTGGAAAGAAGACTTCAGTTTTCGATGAAGTGCTCATTCTTTAAAAATGTTTCATTTCATCAAGAGAGAAAATACATATAGTTAATCCAATCTTTTGAAACGAAAATAAATTGAAGTTTTGTGAAGGTCTGCTTAGCTTTGACAAATAATCTGGATCACAATGAAATAAAAAATCTAGCTACCGCATGTCTAAAATAATTTCTACATCATTTAATACTTCCTACATCGCAAATCATAACGGCGTACGTAGTGCCACTAGCTAACAAGACCCAACTGTCCTAACAACTTCACTGTTGACACTGCCCATTTTATCAGCTTCAAAATGACATAACCCAAAATACGACAATAAGATTTCTTAAATACTATGAAGAGCATTAGGCCGACATGTCTGAGCTAACTATCACATCCATTTCCGCACATCTATCGATTATTTGTAACTTACTAAAAACGAGCCACTATCATAAAAACAGCCTTCCAGGCACAACTGCCACCAGAGGGCATTGCTCATTAACACCAACGTAGTTTTTTATAAACATTGAATGCAGCGCAACATTACGGTATAAAAATGTCTACAACAAGAACGGCAACAACAAGACATTCGATAGAAACAAATTAACCGCCCGTAGCGAACCATGTGATGAAATAAAACTGTTTTTTGTACCGTTAGCGGGCACACAAAAACCTACCGTTAACGACCGTTTTAGAAGCCCATAATATCTCTTCTGCAAACCATCGGTGATATTGACGTGCACTTTCCTGTGCACTGTCCTTTACCTAGGATGTAAATCATTCGCTAGCCCAACAAATTGTGCGCTCGCTGACGAACTGGTTGGTCGAGCACTTTGAAATTGCATTTACTGCTGTCCTGCGAAACGCCCAACGATTAAAGTCGGGAAAGGGCGACGACTAGGAGCAACTGGACTAGATGAGTCCAAGGCGCTGCCATTCCTTGTAATTGCCTTCTTCAAAAGAAGATAACTAAGAAGCGTTGGGATATGTTGCGTGCTCTTACGAACTATAGTACGCGAAAGCAGCTGAAATGAGATAAGGTCACTTCAAACTCAATGATGACGAAGAAACTGTGGGTGACAGAAACAGAAACAACAGAACATCTATAAATGTAAAAACCCAACCGTTCCATCAGTGTCAGAGGATTTACTCCTCCCTGCGAACCATTGGGTCCCATTTTCCCGAGGGTCAACTCGCCTGGAATCGCCATCGCTTTCCAAATAAGTATCGGAATGGAATTACAACGTCGTCATCGCTGTTTTACTCACAGCTAGAACTCGATAAATTGACTATTGATTTGTTAACAGTTGGTCCTGTTTATCTGGCTGCGCTTTGCTGCGTAAGATCAGTAAGTTTTATATCAATGACCAACTTCAAAGTTAAAAGTATTTTTTAAGTTCTCTGTCATTTGCGGCTTCAGCTAACAAAGAACTTACTCAGCTACATTACTTTTCCATGGTGTACTTCAGTTACAATTTTGATTCTGAATCCAGACGTTTGATGCACGCTGCCAACACAATGTCAGTGCAGCTTGCTACTGATACCAAAACGTGCAAGGCCATTAGCTTTTGCAACTGAATTGGCTTCTCTTTTACTTCCAACAAAGTCTGAATTAAACGTTGCGTTTTTTGTTGATTCAAGATCGAATTGGACAAAACGGCTGAAGAATTCCGAAAAGCTCACCACGACAGACAAGGACTGATCAGACAATGGGAGGTTACAATCGAACAAATGCAGCGCAGAGACAGAGAGATGGACCAGGCTGCTCTGGTGAGCCACTTGTCGTGTTTAAATAAAAAAAGTGTCAAACACGCGATATTCTTCCGCTGTTTGCGATCATATCTGCAAAAGAGACATCGTCATTGTGATTTTGCTCCACTACCTACCTATGCATATTATTGCCGTGGAAAGGCTGGGTGATACCATGGTTGTCAGAGGAACCAGGCAATTTCTATATTTCTCAAAATGTGTGTGTACAAATCAAATAGTCAATTGCTACATACATTTACTGTTTTTAAAGAATATATGAAGATTTTCTGTACTTTTCTTGTTAATCATAGTAAAACGCAACTTAAAATCATTACTACTGCAAGCAATTTCAGCCGTCAGATGTTTTATCACCTCTTCGCCATCAGCACACTTTGTTTTCTTACCAAATATTTCCAAGTGGTGCTGCGTAAAACTTTGCTTGGATTAATAGCTGGATTCCCTCATACTAATTTCTATTAATGATCGAAAAATCTTTATCTGTGCCGTGAGCCTTGCAACCGCATGTCTGACTCGGTAAGCCGCTTTTACGCTGACTTTTGTCCATCAGATACTTGTCTAGCGTTAATCTTTTCGACAGGTTCTTGCCAAGGTGAAGGAAGAAGTTCGACAACGAGAGCAAGTGATAAAAGGTGAGGAATCCGCCAGGTGTCGTTGTGTTCTGCGCATGCGCCGTGAAGTGCTCATGCGCAACGGTTTAAGATAATTGCGTGATTTTTGTGTTTTGTCGCTCGCGCAGAGAAGCAAGCATTTCTCGACAGCGAACTGGAAAACAATCAAGAAATGGATAAGAAGATCGGCTTCGCCGAGCGTCATGCTGCCAAGCTTCGTATCGACCTTCAGGACCACGAGACTACCAGGACCCAGCTTCAAGACGAGGTTGTGGACATTTTTTTCGGTGTTAAGCTAAGAGTTCAAGAAACATTGCGTGAACGTAGGGAATGTTTTTTGGTATCAGCAAGAAAACTGAATGATTAATTATATCATTTTTTTGTTTTTGTCGGTTGGAGAGCAAGAAAATAACGGAAACTCGATATCGTTTGGAGTTTCGGAATCAAGGAATACCTTTTAGCATAGGCAACCTTAGAGTGCGTGCTTACGTAGCACAAGGAAAAGCCACGTCATTGGCACTAAGCGTTGACGCAAACAACGCAAGTGACGAAGATTATTTACGCATCCATTTTTTAAAGTTCTATACGCTGCAGGCTGTTGCAGTCCACGAAATGTGTGGATGCAAACGTCAGGTTTTTCGGACCTCGTCGAACGGGTCACGTCATGTCGACAACGTGCTTCTTCGACTTTATCAAGTTGTGTCTTTGCAAATGCTGTTGTGCTTTTTCAGCTTGACACGTTGAAGTACACTGTCGAACGCACGGCGTCGGACTTGGAAGCGATGAAGACGAATGTCACGTCTTTGAAAAAGGAGATCGGCGAGAAACAAGAAAAGTAAAGCCTTTGCAGATTTTTGTCGTGAATAGATTGACCTCCACAAAGTGTGTAACGCGTCCTTGTGGCTTAGTTATCATGTTATCACAGAGAAATACTTCACAAGAAAGTGGAAAGGTTTGGATAAACAAAATGTATCGCTTTCAAACCCGTCAAAGGTTTTAAGTCTGCATCCGGCTTTGTTGGAATGTACGGTACAAAACTAATTTTACGTTAAATGGAAAGATGTGTCAACGATGCGTTTGTCGTAGATCGCCAGTCGACTCATCCACTGAAGACTTTGGTAAAAATGACGATCAGATGGCAGAAAAAGTGTTAGATCCATTTTGAGCGAATTTGTCACCAAATGGTTTTGTTGTCTGATTGCCATAACCTTAAAGTTAAACTTGACGTCTTTGCGTTAGGCTTTTAATGCTCTGTCGGGGATTAGACTGCCGGATTTTTTTGCTTTTTATGTTTGAGCTAGAGTTATACGCGGCTTATTGCAAAAGTCGAAGTTTTGTTTTCAATGCTTCATCCGGATGCTGTGGAGATTTAATTTCAGAGCGGCATGCAAAAAGAAAAATATTTGTAACTAATTATAAAAAAATTGCCTAAGCATGTGACCCAGCCATAACTGTGGGCGCAATCGAACACGGAACATTTTGGAATCGATCACAAAACGGAAGGAAAATCCGGAAAAATCGCTTTTTGAAACAACTTTCGTATGGGACGATCTTCAAAGGTTTATGCAAATTACATATTAACAATAAGCCAGAAATGTCCTCAGTCAGACATTTTGTTTTTTCTCACTCCGCAAATAACTTACGCTCACTGCTTGGTTGAGTCATGCGTTCGTTTTGTGTTCGTTTCACTGTGAGATTTCACCGCCTACGCGTTGACGTCAAACGTCGCACGTCAGATCGCCTCAGGATGACGTCGACAATTCGTTACGTTTCACTGAAGTATTTGGTGCTTCTCGCGGTCAGTTTAACGAACCAGGACGTTCTTGCTCAGACATAAATGAAGAACACTGCTGGGTATTGAAGCATTGTTATCTTTTGTTTTTCTAACATCGCTGAGAGGCATGTTCGACGTTTTGAGGATTTTACTGAGGCCTGGTAATGCCAAAGTTGCGCAATTATTCAGTTTCATCCAAATTCGGGCGGATGAATATCTCGACGTTCTGTCAAGTTTAAGGCAAATCTTTGGCACACTCGCTACCTTGGGTGGAATGACATAGGGCGCCGCTTAATCGTACTGGCGGAGGCTCTCGCACCGTTGCACTTTTTACAACAGCGTGCTTTCGGCAGATTGATACAAGCGACTGCAACGAGGGATGAGATGGAAAAGAAGCTGGAAGCCTCGACGAAGGGGGCGCTGACTGCTGAGGAAAGAGCCGCCGCCGCCGCAAAGGCTTTAGCTGAGGAAGAGGAGGAAGTCAAAGAACTGGAGAGGGAGTTGGGGAGGACGCGCGAAGTTCACTTCCGCAAGAAACAGGTGACTGTAGTCAAATTGAAGAGGAAGAGAAATAGATATCTTAACCTGTCTGGGCTGAAAAAAAGTTCTACGTTGAACTCTGATTTGATGTTGAATCCGAAGTGACGAGCAAAACGCGATGCAACACTTGAGTTTTTTCAATGCCGCATTCTTCGTCACAGAAACCCTTCTATGACGTCTGGGTCGCATTCAAAAATATCTTCGCTTTGCTTAGGACCTGCAGTAACTTTTAAAAGTCAAGCGGTGGATGGAAATGTCGCTTACGTGTAAATGTTAAAGACGACGAGCTTTGCCTGTATCAAAAGTCTATGTGTGATTTCAAAACTATCGCCACGAAGGTTCGTAATTACAATAAGTAACCCCATTTGCTCCTGCAGCGCCAATGGATGTACATTTCCTTATGTTTTACTGTTTCGCTGCCTTTATGACCTTGATGTTAGGTTTTTCTGTAGTTTCCGCGCGTGTTCGACTTGCTTTTAATTCATTAAATCCTGACAAACTTTTAACAGGAGCTTTATGAAGTGTCGACCAATGAGAAGAACACAGCGGCTGAAATCCAAGGCGGCAGGGCCGCAAACCGCAACCTCTCTTCCCGGTTGAAGAAGCTTGATCAACAGTCAGTCAAACAGCAGGAGATTATATATAACCAAGTAAGCTATAACAATAAATTACATTGTTTTAGATCGATTTTTCTCAACCAACGGTTTTCAAGAATTTGTTTCTGCGAGTTTTGCCGGACGTCAGTTGATCCAGTTCTGATTTCTTCTCTTACCAGGACTTCAGCATCCAGCAGCTCGAGCGGCGCCTGGCTCGAATGCACGGTGACATAAACACAGATGAGAAGAGAGAGCTGGAGGCGAAGATCGAGGAGCTGTCGAGTGCGCTTGACGAGAAAAATGCTATTCACGCTGTGCTCAACACTCAACTGAAAAGACTTCAGGTGAGTCGCAACGCAAATCAGGAGATCTGATACATCAACTTGTTCAAACCTTTATGGAAGATGGCTTGATATTCAAAAGCAAATAGTCATATTGTTTTGTGAGAATCGTCACAATCGGTGAAATTTCAGGATCCATGCTTACTCAGTTATGAGAAAGGTGCATGTGCACGTCATTCAATACTGCAGTTCAAAACGTTTGTTGGTTTCAGTTGCCATGGTTACTGTGCTTCATTTGCTGTGGTTATTTTGCAGTAACACTCAACCTTCGTAATATAGGTTTTCTTCAGAACAATTTGCCAAGATCTGTTTGAATGAGGTTGGTTCCTTCATTAATTTACCTACCAAACCCCTATTTCCCTTGAAATTAAGGAGATAACAGCTTTGAAGGTCTCACTTTCCAAACGAATCGTGGTTACCTGACGCTCATGCAAAGCTCTGCTGACTGCAAGCCAAGACGCCATCAGGCGAAATTAAAATTGAATCCTGATACCTGTTTTTGGCCAACGTGAAAAAACGACTTTTCTGCACGTTTCTGTAAAGCTTAAATTCATGACTTCAACTCATGATCCACGAGGTTGAGTCTTTCTTTTGATAATATGCGTTACTTTAACGCAACGTGCATCGAGGACTGACAAAGGACCAATCAAGAATATGGTTGTCGTTGAAATTGTTCAAGATCAATATGTTTTTTCTGCAGGACGACATTCGCAGACAAAAGCGAGACATGGAGCGTACTGGGGAGGAGAAAGCTGATTTCACGAGTAAAATCGAGGAACTCAATCTGCACAACGAGACTTCCGCCAAGGAACTCAAGAACAGGATAGAAAGGTTTGATTTTTTTCTTTCTTGAAACGCTAGACTTTCTACAACTGAGCCGCTTTGTATCCGTTAATCCTGAAATTTCGTCTTGGTTTCGAAGTTTGAAACGAAATTCCGTTTTGGAATAAGTTACATTTTAAATTACAACCTTAACCCTCACTTAGCACGGGATCTTTGCCACTGAGGACTATACTGTTTAGATTTCAAGCAGCACTCTACTGCTTTTTTGTGATAAAAGAGCTTAAGAACTAAGACATATGTCGCAACCGTCACATTTTCTTTTCAACTCTCATGAAATGCGACTAAAACGCAGCGTATTTTGTTCGTGTATATTTACTCAGTTTTGAAATCGTCAGCTGTTTTTCGGCCAACTGTCACTAAATTACTCCAAGAAAAGTGATTGTTACGAAATTCACACATCGTAAACATAACGACTGTTTCCTTGTTTTTGCGGGTCCATCAAAACCAAGGGGGCGCCTGAAGGCAACGGCCGCACATTTTGGAATAGTTGGGATCACTTATGGGCTTCGATTGCTGGAATTTCGGTTCACTTGGCGGAAGATTTTACTGCTTTTGTGCAGAATTTAAAACTACGTTTCGTTTGTTGAAATTTGTAGCTGAAACCTGGGAATGTATTTGTGATTCATCTAGGCAAGATTTAACTTTTGGCCTTAATTCCCAACATTAATACCATATCCTTCGGCTGTGTGATAATATTAATACGAATAACATTTGTTGAAGCCATGTACAAACTGATTCACATTTGCTGCGATGGTTGATAACACCTACAAGCCATCACTATCTCAATCGAGGAATTGTTTAAGAGACAACACCTTTTAAATCATCTTCAGTAGCAAATTTTGTGCAACGCTTCCTTTTTAGTGGGAGCACGGGAGAAAGTTTATTGTTAAGCACTAAATCAGAAAGTTTAATTTCCGTTTCTAACAAAATGGAGCTTGTTTGTAACGTCATCTGAAGCAGTGGTTTTTAACCTGTGGTTGCGGTCCCAGCCGGGCCGTGAACCATTTTTGAAGGGCTCGGTAGAAGATATTTTATGTACACAGCTGTAATACATGCGCTTTTTTCGAGTTTTAGATGGGGGTCGTTGGGTTATCGTTCGTTGCTATGATGGGTCGCGGTACAAAAAAGGTTGAAAACCACCGATCTAAAGTGTTATAACCCCTGCAACACAAATTCAGATCTGAGCTGCAAGTCTTCTAAAATCTGGAGAAATTCGCACCGGGTGGTTGTGTCGATATCACTCATTACTGTTACTCGTCTGAAAAAGATTTGGCAGCTCACGTATCTTAAAACCGTTCATTCAGTCCCGAAAAGTAACCGGCAATGAGTTTAGCCATGCACGGCCGCAAGATAGCCGCAAATCTCCTGCGAACTGACTCCGGTGCTTGGCTCGCTATTTACCCATGGTCGTTGTTGTCTACGGGACAATGGCAGTTTGTTTTTTTGAATCACAAGCACCCAAGTGCGCGTCAGCCTGTTTCGATGTATTGCGTAAAGAAACTTCGTGTTTCTCGCAACAACGCTCAGGTTTTCCTGTGGCAAGAAGTTTTGAGTCTTGCCACATCTTCCTGTGGCAAGACTCAAAATTCTGCTTCTGTCTGAAAACGATAAAACCAATTGCTAACAATGCGTCAGGTTTTTCATCCAAAATTGCTAAATTACTCGTCGAGGGTAACCATTCCCTGTTAAGAACCACTGGCCATGGATCACCTGCGGAACCAAAGTTGGTGATGATTTTTAATAGATATAAAGTACTATTGCTTTCGTATGTAGTTTTTCAGGGTTGCTCCCCCAGGCCCGTAGTCAGGTTTTAAGGTTTGGGGGCATATGAACTTTTCGGGGGGAAATATTTTGTTTATACTGTATGTTTAAAACAAATCTTTCTGGTCACAACAAAATTTGAGTGGGCACGAAAAGTACGGGCCTGGTGACTCCTCAACAATATCACATTCGATTTAAATGCAGGCCCGGCCAGGTAATTTAATCATCCGACAAGAAATTGCAGTAAAGAGCCTTTGCTACCGACCTATCTTTGTTCCTGGAATACAGGAAACAAGAGAGCATGGTCGAGCATAATCTTCTCAAACTTGAAATAAAAAAGATCCAAGACGCCCTGTACAGGAAAGCTGACGACGTCCTCACGCTGGAAAAGCGTCGTCTGCAGCTGTCGACAGGTAAGCGAAAATGATCGTCGATGATTCGGCAACACTTTGTCATGCTTCACTGGCAGCGTATCACGCTTCACGTTCAAGGAAACGTCAGCGCTAATGTAATAGACGTGAAAGTGAGCCACTGATGCGAGGCAAGCCAGTTGTTCAATGAATTTGGGTATTCTGACTGGAAGAGAATGGAAAATCACTCGAATCGTTATTTCAGCAATCGTCTGATATTAAACCATGTCTTAGAAACAATGATTCGTTGAAAAGCAACCCAACCACTACGGAGACATACCTTTACAAGCCCAACCTCCATCACATGGTATAGTCTTTCGTATGAGCCGCCAATTTTCGTTTTTTTAATTTTTTTGTGCTCAAAAACGACACTCTGACCTTGTCATTAATAGATTCCTGTTTCATTAGCAGATTAATAAAATATGTGCGAGGCGCTGAAAAAATTACGTGTGTTTACGTGTCTTTTCAAACGGAAATTATTTCGCCAAACATGATTCGACGTTTTCATTTATTGATCTTTTTTACTATGGGCACGTGCGCGGCTCTGTTATTAATATTAATAAGCCAGCTTTGCTCCTCTTCACGTTGCGGCTGAAAATCAATAGCATGTTTCTTTCGCAGCCATGAAAGAACGCAAGGAGGAAATTGCGATTCACAAAGACATGCTCTTCAGTCAACTTAAATCTGCTCAGGAGGAGAAGCAGACTGTCAGCGCCGAACTGCATCAAAGAACAGAGAAGATCGAAAAACTGAGGAAGCGGTGAGAATGCCAAGTCTTTTTTGCTCAACCGCGGTCAAGGTCGTGTAATTCGGTTAATGACGAGAAATGAAAGCACATCAGCGCATCAGCTAGAGCGTGTTCAAACTGAAATGGCATCTTGCCACATTTACAGCGTACATGTGGGATTCAAGGTTGGAGTTTGTCATGATTCTCGCCTTCCAGTCGTTTAAAACGTAACGAAAAATTCGTTCTCGTGAAATCCTGCAGCGTTGATGAATTCCGTCGTTAAATTACTGTAGTTGCTCGAACCTATGGTCTGTGACACGGGCAGAGAAGAGTGTTCACTTCACTTCGCGATTATTGATCTGTTCCTGTTGAAAAGAACGGTTCCAAGGACGACTGGCCGCGTGCTAATCGTTTAGATTATTTTCTATAACCTTGTTGACCCAGCCATTGTTGTGGAATTTTTTCGATCGATGTTTTGAAAAGACCCACAATTGCATTGAAACACATTAATGTTCCGCCTTGCTGAACAATGCGCTTGTGCAAATTTTATCCTTCGCTGACGGAACGCTTCAGTGACGTCAACACTTCGTGAAGTAGTGACGTGAACTGTTTCATTGACGAGACTATTTCGCAGCGATGACTTTTGAAAGCTCTGTATTTAACCTGCAAATTGAAAAAATGTACGTATCCCAGCTGAATGTTTCTGGCTTTTGTCTTTGGTACTGCAAAAATATTTATGTCAGAAACGAGTGAAACAGCAGTTAAAAGGTTACACATTATTTGACGTTTTTCTTTAGTTTTATAAACTAAACTTATCGAAATTTCAGGAATCATTTTTTGTTGTTCTTCTAGATGTACATTTTGTCGATAAAACTCAGGTTTTTGCGTTAAATAGCTTTGCTACTCTTCAGGTTTAGATCCGATCTCGTTTAGACGTTAACAATTCGTATCAACAGATCGCGTCATCTTTCTATCACGCAAAATACTGTGTTTCAGTTATGAAATATTGATGGTGTCCATGGCACCACCAGAGGGCGAAGAAGAGAAGTCGCAAGCATACTACGTAATAAAAGTGAGAATTTGAATTTGTGGTTGTGAAGAACTTCTTCGTCATACCTCTGTCATTTCGACTGTCATCTGTCATTTCTTTCGAAACCGCGTATGCTTTTGATGAAAGCGAATTGTGACATCACAAACCGGTATTACGCGTGAACCTGTTGACATGATGCGCAACTCGCCCGGCACAATTACGCCGGCGTGATGATGAAACGGCGACGTTTCAAACCAGGAGTCTCCAAACGTTTTTGTCCGAGGACCAGACATCTTACGTAATGTGATAGTTTCGGGATAGGTTACATTCTACCAAAGCAACAAATTTTTCGTAAATACAGGGTGTATCACAATTGTTGAAACAAAGCGATTGGGCACAAATCCAGGATTTTAAATGATACCACAATGATGATTACATTTATTGAAAGGTGAAAAGATAACATTTTATAATCTGCAACTGTTTGTCCTCAAAT